>Ga0153955_100282_pt1 | contig 31280 bp, 12 predicted proteins | sample TSFL039MetaG_FD_104744 | JGI IMG/M metagenome (GOLD analysis project Ga0153955, IMG submission 104744) | Attine ant fungus gardens microbial communities from Florida, USA - TSFL039 MetaG | ecosystem: Host-associated > Fungi > Mycelium > Unclassified | place: USA: Florida, Wekiwa Springs...
AGGAATGGCTAAAATTAAAGTAATAAGCTGTTTGGATAGGTATATAAAATTAAATTAAAAGAAAAAAGCAGAATTCCAATCCTTAGGTAAAATTTATATGTTTTTTAATTACTGATTGCTGTATTTGATTTGTTTTTTATAATAATTTACTAGTTAATTAAACCAACACCTTTAGTTTAAATTTGCAATTATTACAATTACCTTGGTACATTTTTTGTTTTAAATTATCGATGATCCTACCTATATAAATATATTAATTAAGATGAAAATATAGTAGCCTGCCTAAGCATAGTTAGGAAATCCTATTAAAATTTTTTTGCTTATCTTTTGTTTTTTTTTTATTTTGTTTTTCTATAAACTTATGATAATAAAATTATTTAATTTCTTTTGTATTATCAAATACTTAATTTTAAATTAGTTGCACTAAAAGAGAATTAGGATATCTAAAACTGAATTATTTTTAATTATTAAAAGTAATTAGGAAACTCAAAAGTATGAAATAAGGTATTTTTTTAAATAAATAATTATTTAGGTAAAACTTAATATATTAATAGTATATAAGAAAAATGAGAAACTTTTAATTATTAAATAATTGTAGAAATAGAAAAAATATTTTTAAATTATTAAATAATAATAATAGTAAAAAGACCTATACCTGTACTTAAGAATATTTAGAGAAATCAGCAAAATATACATAAACAGAATCTGAGTTATAGATATACCTAACCCACTATTTGATTGTCGACAATTTTTTACTTACTTTATCTTCGTCTTTTTTACCTAATAAAAACAAAATAAAAAATCTAATTTAATAAGTTCAATTAATAGAATTAGTCCAAAAGCTGAAATAGTTTAATAGGTTAAAACTTACCATTCATGACGGTAGAATAAAGGTTCAATTCCTTTTTTCAGCATTATTATTATAAAAAAAAACAAATAATTAATTAATAAGGTGTAGTTTTGCTGCTGCTGTTTGTTTTAATTATAACCCCGCAGGCTCAATTTTTAATTTATACCTTGCCTAAACAAGTGATCAATATTTTTTTTTTATTTTGGTAATGTAAGGTTTATAAGTCCCCAAAACATTAAATTATATATAAAAGAGGTAGAATTAGTTTAATAGGTAAAATCACGTTTTGTGGCAACGCTGTTAAGAGTTCGAGTCTCTTATTTTACCCTAAAAAGATACATTACCTTTGATTATATATATAATATAAGTATATATAATATATAGTTAATAAATTATGTTTAAGGATATGGTTTACTTTTTAAATTAAGATAAAAAAGACTTAAAATATAAGAATCAGTTCAAAACATCATAATAAAAGAACCCCGCAAAAACAAAATAATAATAAGCGAAGTAGTGTAACGGTAGCACAACAGTCTCATGATCTGTTAGATTGGGTTCAAATCCTAACTTCGCTAAACTAATCAATATTTACTTATATGTATACAAAATTTATTAATTAAGGTCCTTTAGTATAGTGGTTCGTACAACTCCCCTTCAAGGAGTCAGGATCAGTTCAATTCTGGTAAGGATCAAAATTTAGGAATAATTGTCATAGGTAAGACTAAGCAATTGCTAATTGTTAGGGTTAATAGCTCTTGGACGTTCGACTCGTCCTTATTCCGTTTTCTAATAAAATAATTTAATTCTTTATTTTTGTTTAAACTTCAATTAGATTTGTATAATATAATAATAATTAAACCAAATTTGAATCTATCGAGGCTGCTATTGAAGGTTTTCACGATTTAATACTACCAGGCTTCGAATCGAATAAAAATCTAAAACAGATATATAAAAGCTACGATTATATCCTAGTATTAGAAAATCATTACATAAAAGCTGAAAAAACAAAAAGTGGAAAACATAAGTAATAAGAAAAGGCAGAGTGTCGATGTTATTAAACTACGTATTTTTTACTAAACAAAAGTACTGGCTTGACGCCTCATAATCTTAAGAGTGTAACTTTTTCCTTAAAATCTAGAAAAGCAACAATGTTTAAGGCGATCCCATACATCAAATAGCTACCAAAAATAAGTATAATACAATTATCCGATCACTTAGATAAAAACCGACAAATATATAAACCCTGAGTCATATAATTTTATACCTGCTTTAAAACAAATATTTGGGGTTATTAAGTTAAAGAATATACCTGTTAACAAACGGAAAATTTAACCTAGTTAAAATAATAAAATAAAATTTTTAAGATACAAGTACTTTTACTAAACTTGGTTTAGGTTGTAAAATACTCGCTCATAATCCAATACACAACATTAAAGGTCACTGGAAAGATGTAAAGCTAGATATCTTTAATAGTTTTTCTTTGCCTCTCCTTCCACACCCCACTTTCCCATCTGATAGTTAACTTACTTTACTACTAATAACTATTTCTTATTAATAATAACTAGAAGTATTACTTATTTCTCAGTAATAATAACTAGTTCTATTACTTCTTTCTTAATAACACAATCTATTTAATCTTTCTAATCTAGGTAATCTATATAATCTATCTAATCTACGCAATGAAGTATGGGATTTTATGGTTAATATTTTTATTTAATTATAAATTAGGATGGATACTATATCATTAGTACTTTTTATATTTTATAAATTAGACTATAACTTATTATTATTTAATAATTAACTATTAATAACTTGTAAAATTAAGTTGAACTAGTCATAACTATACTATTTAGTATTATCCTACATAATCTTGTCGTATAATCAATTTGACGGTAGTGGTGTGTAACGGAAGTAAAATAATAATAATTACTATATTCTACTATCAAAAATATATTACTTATTTATATTAAATATATTATTACTAATTTACTTTAAGAGTTCTGGTCGTGAATTATGATAATTTATGGGTATTTAAAGAGTTTACTTTGATTAGATTTTAGAATAGATTTATATTTATAGTATTAATAGAATTTTTGAAATAATAGTAATATTTGGGAGTCTTTATAATTGAATTGGAGTTTATTATAGAATATTTCGATTAAATTGGAGGGGTACAAAAATTTTAGGAAATTAAATTAGAAACTTCTACTCATTGTGTTAAATAGTAAACTTCTACTAATTACTATAATATAGTAAACTTATTCTAAGTAGTGTATAAGGATATTAAGGGTGTTCTTCCTATTAATCAATAACGAAAAAGTATAATCTTTCTATATAATCACAGTGGGTTTCTAGAAGTTCTTGTTGTATAATTCTATAACTAAATTATAATCTACCTATATAATCTAATTGTAGTGTTTTTGTCTCTTTGTCTCTTTGTCTCTAACTAAAAAAATAGAAAAACTTATACTAATTAGTGTAAAAGGTATGGGTAAGGGTGCTAGGTGTTTAGGTGTTTGGTGTTGGGTAATGAATACGATATTTTTATTTTTTACTTTTTACTAGTATCCAGTTAGATTTAGATAGTAATTCTAATTAAATTATACTAATTATTTCTCAATATTTTGATAGATTTCAATACTTTGTCGTTATTATTTCTCAAATTAAGAATAGTAAAATACGGTGTGAGTTATCTACTGAGATTTAATCAAATTAAGTTAAATTTTAATACCGAATCGATTTGATTCCTTTTAGTCGACTAAGGGTACCTAAACCTCCTACTTACCTTACTTACCTTAATTACCTTAATTACCTTAATTACCTTAGTTATCTTAGTAATCTCCGATAGAATCGAGGTGTACTGTTGATGAGTTCAATCGCTATGATTTTCGTAATGGATTGACGCAAAGGAGTATATTAAATAATCTACTAATTAAATGGTTCATTTTCAATTAAATAAGATTATATAAAGTTAAATAAAATATTAAAAAGGATGTAAAAGTTCGTGTCTCCTAATTAAAAACTTAAGAAATTTAAGTAAAATCAAACTTTCAAACTTAGAAAAGTGTAATGGTAAGGTGAATCTGCTAAGTAAATTAGGGGTAAATTTTATCTAATTTTAGATTAAGGACCTATTATGAAATTAATTAAGTATAATCTTCCTATAGATTATAATGGTTAGTTTAATATAGAATTATCTCCAACCCAAATTTTAAACTTATAAATAATTTATTAGGATGGAGTAAAGTGAAAAAATAAAATGGAATATCGTGGTTATTTAAAGATAGGTCAAATACTATAATTAACGTAAAGATAATACTAACTATTTAATTTGAGAAAATATAAGACTATATTGACTATAAAGTAGTAATAATACAATATTTTATTCCACAAAATAAATGAATTATAATAAAAAGGTATACCCCCAATTAATACAAATAATTTAAATCAAAGGTAAGATAGTAATAATACGAACTTTTATTTCTTAAAGCAGTTTTAATCTTCCACCTACTGGAAGTTATTTATCTTATTTTTACTCCTATTCTTTAATTAAGAAAGTATAATATTACTATATATTCTAATGGTTAGAGTAGAAAGGACCTATTCTGAAATAATTTAAGTATAATCTTCCTATATAATAAAATAGATAGAAGGGTACTAAAGGACTCGTCTTGATGATGGATTGTGAGATGGTGTATCTTGATTAATAATCTTTAACAGATTCCATAGGAAATTTATAATAATTAATTTAATTAATTTAATTGATTCAATTTAATATCAAAATAAATATTTCCGATTTACCTAAATTTACCAGTTAATTATAATATTCTTTAAGGATTTAAAACGATATTAGATGATATAATCTACGTATAATTATCTAGCATATATATCCGATTTTCGTATAAACTACTAAATATACTTTGTGTAGGTAAATTACACTAGTGTGTTATTATTATTATTATTATTATTATTATTATTATTTAGTGTACCTGTTAAAGACAAGACGATATTCGCGTAACTTATCTTAAAATACTTAATTAAGTACAATTCAAGATCCAACAAAAATTTAATAATCACAATGATAATGGTAATAAAGTGAGTTAAATGGATACTAATACTACTACTACTACTACTAGACTATTATTATAATACTATGACTATTAAGTTTATTGATAGATACAGAATAAAAAGATTACTGATCATATTAATTATCTATAGTTAAAGAAACACTAATATCACTTCACTTATTAATTATTTATAATTTATTTATTATTATTTAATTATTTATTAATTATAAGCCTTTAATTATATCTGGTGAGTATTCATTATTTTATTAATTTAGGATTATTTCTATTATTAATTTTGGATTGAGGTGACGCTGACAGAAAAGCGTGTGTTTAATGAGAAAGTACTACTTAAAAAGAAAGATCCTTTTCATCTAATTAAATAAATTAAGTATAATATACCTATAGAATCGAATGGTTATATAAGTTGTATAATTATATAAATTAAGTATAATCTCCCTATATAATCTAAATTGTTTAATCTAGTAAAAATAATACCTTTGCTTTGCAACCAAAAAATTTAAAGAAATATAAAAGTCTTTATTATGATGGATCTTTTCCGTATAATTGAATAATTAAAGTATAATCTACCTATGTAATCGAATTAGTTTAGTTTGTTTAGAAGAGAAATTATAAATTCTACCTTTTAAAATTATAAATTCTACCCTTTAAAAATTAGAACTAAAAAAAATCAATATTTCTTAGCTGAACTACCTTATTTCGGAATGTGTTACTGTGATATAAATGAGAGTTATAATTCAATAATACTATAATACTAGAATACTATAATTCAATAATACCTTAAAATAGTTAGAAATATTAAGATAACAATACCACGCTTCTTTCGATAATTAACTTAAATGAAAGTAAATAAAAAGTGCCCAAATTTTTAATAAAAAATAGTAAGATTTCTTTACGCGTGATTGTTGTTAAAGATTTGAAAAATTAATCTAATTAATCGTGTGAACTGGCTAAGTGGGTAACACGCTTCGCTTGCTTTTAAAGAAAAAAAGTAGAAATATTTGATTGATTATCTTTATTTTTATGCTTGCTTTTAGATTGGTAATTGTATCTAGTTCAAATTATATAAATGAACTATAATAGAATGGAATAAAGTGTAATGTAATATAATAGTGTGAAATGAAATGAAATAGTATAGAAATGAGATATATCTTTCTTCTCTCTAACCTTTTCACTTTTCAATAAAAGAAAATTAACTATAAGTTATTACCCTTTTCATTCAAAGTAAGTTAACTAATTTTACAAAATCTTCGATACTTTCTTACTTAACTTTTATCTATTTTAGTTTTACAAAAAATCATGTTATTTTTATTAGAAATTTATACCTTTTAAGGAAAATTAACGTGTAGAAAAAGGATAAACTATCAATTTGACTCTAATCTTTCATTATTCTGTTAATATCAAATAACTACTGAACAGTATAATCGATAATGTCTAATATTAGAATAACTATTCAATTAAGAGTGTAGATAATTCTAATCATAATAAGTATGCGATCAAATGTCAAATATTTTAATATATTTACTATTAAACCTGTAGATTTTTATACATTACTTTGTGTTATAGTATCCTATTTGATTCCAAATTTAGAAAAAATAAAAGAAATTTACTCTTATTAAAGAAATAAAGTAGCCTATATATTATAAAGGTGTATAGAAAAAATAAAAGAAATTTATGTGGCCTAAAGAATCACTTAAAATAAAACTTAGCTTGAAACATCTACAAGTCTGCTTTAAATATCTACAAGTCTTTTTACGAAATTATTTACCCCTTTACAACTTAAGTTCTAATAATAATACTTTGTAATAAACGAGCCACGTGAACTCTACCATCTCGCTTGAGTCGTGTTCCTCCTAAAGTTTAACTCGCGTTTCACTCGTGTTCGTGTGGCACCTAAATTTTCACTCGCTTTGATTGAATGTGGTGTGTTGTGATCAGTCGCTTTGATGGAAGGTATCGTGTTTGATTTGTCATCTCCACTTTCATTTCTTAATAAAAAAGATTTTAATCAAACGGTTTTTAACAAAATAATTAATTCATAAAATTCACAAAAGCTAATATCTTAATATAGATTTATATCTCAACAAATTAGTAATTTTAACTAAATTTGACTAAAAAGGGCTATCACAGTAAACCTCACCTACTGCTACCTTAAAAACTTATTAAATTTTACTTTTTGTTAATATCTTTATCTGCATTAACTTCATACAATTATTTGTTTAACCTTTTATGTTTTGTTGTTAATCTAATCTATTTTTTCTTTTTACTTCTAGGTTAATTATTTTTTATTAATATTTAATTTTATGTTGTATACTAATTTATGAATTAATGAAAAGTTGAGATATTCTCAAATAATTAATTAATCTTATTGCTATAACTTAAATAACATATTTATTGAATAATAGTTTTATATAGAATTGTTATCAACTTTAAATTCTAACTCTAAGTTTAATACCTAATATTGAAGTAATTAATTGTATTTTATTATTAGTAATATGAAACTTATTTTAATAAATGCAAATATTGTATTAATTTTAGTTTTACCTTCGCTTATTACTTCCATTATTATTTAATTTTATTTTTCTTTGGAATAGTAATTTAGGTATCCTCACGTTCTAATTATATTAATTTGGGTATAATACCATTCTTTCTAGTAACAATATTTTATTTTAAATTTAATTTAGTTTGGGTTGAATTCTCATCTAATTTATCTTATGCTATTTTACTTTAAATTAATTTTTATAATGATTCTTTCTCTTCTCTTCTTATTCTTCTATTAATTACTTAATTTCTTCCTTTATTAACTTGCTGTTCATCTCTGCTATTTTCTGTGCTATCTTCGCTGTTCGCTTAATTGCAATATTCGCTGTTCGCTTAATAAATACAGTAAATAAAAATAGTCAAAAAGCTTACTAAATTAAACACTTTCATAAAATATGAATAAAATTTATTACAACTAACTATAAATAAGTAAAAAAAAAAAATATTAAAAATAAGTAGTGTGCAAATCTTTTTATAAATTAATAGTAAAATTTTACTGATAAAAATTAGCTAATAAAGTATTTCACTATGTATATATAATTTATATTAATAATGATAGTAATAATTGTGGATTAACTCCACTTATTTGGATACTTACATATATAAACTCTTCTACATAAAATAACTAAGTAAAAAAAATACAGTTACTAATTAACTCCCATACTTTAAGTAAAGTATAGAAATACTAAGTTAATAATAAATAAATATTATAAAAAATTAAATAAGTATTAAATAATATCAAACTAAATACAATAAATAATTAAATTATAATAATAAATTATTAAACTAATAGTAACTAAATATTCATTATAACTATTTCAATAAGAAATATCTTTCATATTTATTAAAATTAATTTATGAATTAAAAATAATTATAAATAATATAAAATAAACTTAAAGAAACTAAATAATCAGAATAAATTACTAAATTCACATACGGGTTCCATATCTGCGACCCACTTGAGAACCCTATTCCATAACTAAATTTACTATCTACCTTATATTATTACTGTAACTAATTGTAATTCAATAGTACTTTACTACTTCTATTATTTATTAATTCTACATTATACTCCATTATAAAGACTTATATAACTATATATATTATATATATATATACATTATATTTCTACTATACCCATACATATGGCACTATACTGCTATTAATATACTTTATATATCATCAGGGTAGTAACTATACTCAGTATATTATATGTAATACAAGATAGTATGACTAGGAATGTAAGAGCATACTTAATCTACTTTGTGCCTAATAGAAATCTTTATCACTTACAGTAAGTACTTTGCAGATATTTCTAGTTTAGTACCATTCACACTTATCCGTACTCGCATTACATATCCTTATTACATTGCAGATACCATATTCTTATTACTACAGATTATACACCATTTATATAATTATCTTTAATGATGTACTGTTACTTACATTAGATACATTGTAGCATTCTAATTATATTATTATTTATTACAGCATAAACACAATATATTACACACTATATTAACACTTTCCTATCAGACCTCTACAATAAGAATATTATTTATCTACGTTAACATTACTATATAACTTTAATAGATAGAATATCATACCAAATTTAATAATTAAATATAACTATATAAGGACCTTACTAATGCTTATTGTATAATTATAAAGTATACCATATACTTCCATACTTTAATAAAATATACTTTAGTATACACATTATAATAGCTATATCTATAATAACTGGATATATCATTAATGGTAAGACTTCTAGTAGTAATTGTAGTAATTTTAATATTATTTGTAATTCATTATAATAGAATTAATAAAACAATTAAACTAATATACTATTGTTAATATCAAATACACTTATTATCACAGTAATTACATTACTAAAGAGATATATTCAATTGTATACTCACAATAAGCTATAATATAACAGTATTAGTAGAATTATACATAAATTTATTAAATTAGAACTTTATATATATTTTATATACTCTTTATTACAGTTATATTTTATAATACTACTTATTTTATAACCAAATACATCTGTTAAAATAACCTCTTCAAAAGAAAAGAAAAGAGATTTAAAAAGTAAATAGATTATCAAATAGATAACCAGATCTATAATAATAGAGTAAACAATTACAGTTTAAATAAACTTTGTTACTTAAATAAGTAAACCAGCATTGTTTAATGAAACATATTTTGTAACTTAATTAATCAGATCTAATTAAAACAAATTTAGTAAACTAATTTTAGTTAAATCAACATATGTAAAAAAAGTTAAAATAACTAGAGTAAAATATTTAAACCAGGTTTTAATTTACCATATATTTTATTGACTAAATCAATTTTAGAATAATTAAGCAGAGGTGTAAATACACATGTAGTATAGTATATAGATATGCATATGTTATTTTGATATAAATATTTTTATTATTTTCTAGATTAAATCTAAAGCAGTCTAATATTGCTCAACATGTCTTAGATAAAAAAAATAAAGTGATCAAAAAGATCAGCAGAGGTTAAAATTTAACAAATTAATAAAAAAAGTAACTTTAAACAAAAGATGAAAGTAAACATCAGATCTTTAAGAGATAATTTAAACATAATCAATGAAAGTAATCAAAGATTTTTCTTAAAAAGAGAGTAACTTAATATATTAAGATATATTTAAACAGTTATTGAATAAAATTATTTACAAGCTATCTAATTGAAAACATTTATAAAATAATAAAGTTATATAAAATAATAAAGTAATTAGCAGATCTTATAGATAAAATTAAATTAACAAATAAGTAATAAATACTCATTCAGCTGATGAAATAATCAAAGAAATAATCTTTATAGTTATCATTACAACATATCTTTATATGATACTATTTTTCTTTTTATTTTTGATATATTTATATCTTTCCTTTTTAATTTAGGTTCCCGATCCGATTATTATCCCCTCTACTTTAATTTTTCCCCATCTAGAAAGAAAACCTAAACATAAATCCAGTAAGCATATCTAAACATAAAAATTAAATCAATAATCAAATAAACTAATAAATCAGCATATCTTTATACACATATTTTTAAAATAATTAAACATTAAGCATATATTTATTATAAAGAAATAAAGTAAATCAATAAGCAGATCTTAAACATATAAACTTTTAAATAAACAAATAGATCACCAGAGGTTAAATAACCATATCATAAAGATACACATAAAGTAAATAAATAGATCAACAGAACTTATAGTTCCATATATAGTTAATAAAAATATTTATCTATCTAAAGTAAATCAACAGAGTTTTAATGAGAGCTTATCGAATACCTCCCTACTGTCCATATTTATTATAGTTTAAATAAACCCATTGAAAGAAATCAATAACCAGAGCTAAAAACAAAGAAAGTAAATAGATCATCATAATCAAATAAAGTAAACACCATAAATAAACACATAATTAATAGTTATTTAACCAACCACCAGTTCTTATTGAAACACATATTTTTTAAATTAAAGTAAACTAATCACCAGAGCTTAAATAAGCAGATCATTAATAATTTAAACATATAAACTAAACTAAACTAACTAAAGTAAACTAAATATAAAAATCTTAAATAAAAACTAAATAAACAATAAACATATAAATAAACAATTAAATAAACCAGTTCTTTCATAACTCCATTAACTTAAAGACCCATATAGAGTTTACTAATTACCATAATTATTTAAAGAGTTGACATCTATCTTTATCTTATCTATCTTTCTATCTTTCTATCTATTGTTACTATTCAAACTCTAGCTCTAGATTATATTTACTCTATTAATATGTCTTACACATATATTTTATTATTTATATACTATTTTAATAGTATTTTATAGGTTTACTAAGAATGTAGAATAAGTAATTATACTAGTTTATAGGTTTATCAATTTCTTTATTTATTAATAATATCTTAATAGCTTTACTAATTATTTAATACTATTTTATAGGTTTACCAATAATTTAATATAATTTTATATGAATTTAATAAATACTAGCTTTATGTATTTAATTAATATTAGCTTTATTTATATTTACTTTATAGGTTTACTAATAATTAAGATTATTTTATAGTTAATCAATTTTATTTAATACTAGCTTTTATTTATTTATTTATACTAGTTTATAGGTTTATTAATTTTACATTATTATTTTATAATAGTTTTATAAGTTTATCAATTTACCTTTATATAAAACTAGTTTTATAGGTTTACTAAGAATTTATAATAGTTGAGATATTCTATTTAATATCAATCTTATAGGTTTATTAATTATGAATAATAGTTGATATAGTATTATTTACTAGTAGTTTTATAAGTTTACTAATAATTAAGAATAGTAGATATAATTTAAAAGTTGTATCACACCCTTCATTCTGTTACTACCCTTTTTATAACCATAGTTTTATATATTTATAAGGTTTTGCTATAATAAGTACTAAAATATAAAGAAGTAATAATTATAAGTTTATTCCTTTATTTAATATTCTAATAAAAATAAACAAAGAATTTTTGCCCTTAATTCTACAGTTAGAATGTGTTATCGATAATTACAATAAAGTGCTTCGTTTCCACTAGGACAAATTAATTCAAATTTTTTATTTTATATTATAACTTCATATTTATAGGTTTATCAGGATTACTCTTTAATAAATAAATAAATAAATAACGAATTCTTAATATTTGAAAAAAGTAAATTAAACATTAATAGTACTATTAGATAGATTACTATTTTGTACCTTTGTATAGATTTTTATATCTATATTTCTTAGTTTAAAACTAAGTTAGTAAAATTGCTTATATTTAGTAAAAATAAGTTACGATAAATTTTATTCTTTATAAAAACATGAGACTACTTAAAACACATCCAATTCTATCACTAATTAATAGTTATGTAATTGATTCAGCACAACCTGCTAATATTTCTTAAATTTGGAATTTTGGATCACTACTAGGAACATGTCTAATTATTAAAATTCTTACTGGAGTATTTCTACCAATACATTATACACCTTATGTGGATCTAGCTTTTTCCAGTGTTGAACATATTATGCGAGATATTAATTACGGATGATTTATTAGATATCTTCATGCTAATACAGCTTCATTCTTCTTTATTTTTGGTGCGTATATCTTCTTATTGGTCGTGGACTATATTTTGCTTTTGCTTTGTTCATATAAATCTCCTCGTATTCTTATACGGTCAATTGGTGTTTTTATTCTAATTTTTATTATTATTATTGCTTACCTAGCTTTTAGCCTAAAATGAGTGTGTTTCTACAATGATATCGATTTTACTTCTATTTAGCATCTTTATGCTGCTACTATTACACTTATGATTCCAAATAAACGACTTCAAGAGTTTCTATATAAACATAATATTAAACCTGTTCTTCTATTCAAAGATTTTACCAATCATACTACTAAAATTTTGCTTTTCAATTTATAAAACCTCATTTGGTATTTATAGGGTAGTTAATCTAGTAACTAATCAGTTTTATGTAGTATGGGCTAGTACTGGTAATATTACTACCCGTCTTAATAGACAAATATTCTATCTAACAGTAAATAGACCAATTGCAAATGCTATTAATAAATACGGACTATCTCAATTTGCATTTCTACTACTAGAAATTATTCCTGAACAGGATAGTTTTAACAATACAATAATAATTGATCGTGAAAATTTTTATCTAGAAAGTCTTCTACCACAATATAATTATCAGCTTACAGTTAATAATAAAGTTCCACTTAAATATTAATAAGAATATAGGGCTAATTTGAAAGAGAATTATTATGATGAACGACGAGAATTTGCTCGATAACTTATAAAGCTAAACCCCAATCAGTTCATACAAGATAACTTATTCGTATTGCAGCTCTAAATCGTCCTCCCATATCTATTAAATCACGACTTAAATATATTGTAAACACTCGACCTATTACTATTACTCGTCTAGAGGATATTAATTTTAGGATAAATTATCCTACTCTTAAAGAGGCAATTATTGCTATTTCATGTAGTGTAAAAACAATTCAACGTGCTATAAATGGTATCATCAAAAAGAAATGTATTGTGAAAGACAGTGAGAAAAATAGTAAGTATATATCACACCTTTTATTAAATTAATTATAATTATAACCAAACCTTATAAAATTACATAAAGTAATAATAATAATATTTTTAGTAACTTACACCATTTTTTAATTAAATAGAATTATAACCAAACCTTATAAATAATATATAAAGAAACACATTTATAGTCCTATTATGTTCCCCTTGTAATCTTTATTGAAAATAGGTATTAAATTAATAGAATACCTCGACAGGGGTATTAGATATTCATTTTTATCTCTGGCAATATGACTTAAAACGGTTAACTAAAGTTATCACCTTTAAAGACCGTCGGTTGTATACTCATTCGCTACAGAATACGTCACTTGTAGATACCTGAAATGGTACTTAATGTATAGTCGGATATCTGAGATAATTACTATCTCTCAAGGCCTAAATTGATATAAATGATAGTAATATGATTATTTATTAATTAGGTACAACTAACTACTATTTACTGTGATATAAAAAGTAATTTAAATTAAATGAAAAAGAAAGAGATTTTTCGTATACCCTGCCATATGGTTAAATATCACTTTGAGGTGTTAAGTTTAAGTCTGCTTTTTTGCCTTATGTATTTTTAGTACCAGTATAATACTTAATATGATCCTATTTAATATATAGTTATCTACTAATAGCCCTATACTACCCTACTAATATATAATATGCTATATGCCATATATACTAATAATAATAATATAATACTCTTATATATATGTTCTATTATACTCCTTTTAATACTCTAACTAATATATGTAATAATATACTAATTATGCCTATTTTATAGGTTATTTTTTAATAATGAATAAAATTTTAAATGTTATAGTTAACTAACTATATTTAATTGCTGATTGTTACGAAACTTATAAAAAAAAAGAATAAAAATAGAAGTATCAAGTCCTGTATCTAACATTTTATAGGCTATTTTTGATTAAGTAATATATTGTAAATAACTAATTAAATCAAATATTCTTATATGGTCATTGTTACGAAACTTATCTAAACAAAAGAAATTAAATAAAGAGACTGGATATAACCATTTTATAGGCTATTTTTAATAAGAAATATATTATAAATGATAATTAAACAAACTATTCTTAAATGCTGATTGTTAGCAAACTTATATTAACAAAAGAAAGTAATAAATAAACTATCTAGTCCTGTATATTATATTTTAAGAGGCTATTTTTAATTAATGAATATAATGTAAATAAATAAATAAGCTAACTATTTCCAAATGCTCATTATTGATAAACTTATATAAAATAACAAATAATAAACTAAGAAACTATCTAGTATAATATAATTATGACCAAACCTTATAAAGTTTTATAAAATAATATAAAGCTACTACTACGTAATATTGATCTACTAATAATATGGCTGTTCTAATATAGTATATAATATACTGGAACTAATACTGGGTAGAACTACATATATCTAATATGAAATATATATATTGCTATATACTAATAATAGTAAGCCTACTAAGGAATATTGGTTAAATGTAGTATATTGGAAACTTTATATTAACGTATTATGATACTAATAGCTATTATGAATAAACCTATATTGAAAAATAAATAAAATAAAAATATTTAAAAAACAACTAAAATACTATTGTGAACTAATGATATTGGTTAAACTACAAATACTATTGTCAACTAATAATACTAATATAATAAATATAAATATTGTGAATAATACTAATATAATAATAACAAATACTATTACTACAAATACTAATATGGGAAATATTGAAAAGTAATGAATATAAGTATATATATGATAGTAAACTCTGATATAATTAGTATTATTTATGCTTATCTTCTAGGGAATAGTGAAATAGAATATAATATATATGGAACACTAATTAGTTTTACTATAGAAGGAGATAATAGTTAATATCTGATTATGCTGCATGATAAAATTGCAAAAATAGGTTATTGTCGATGTAAACTTCCAATGTTTAAAACAAGAGTAGGTATTAGAGATAAAATACGGTATATTATTATATATCATACTTACACTTCAGTAAGTTTCAACTGAATTCATAAAAATTGATATATAAATGGTATAAAAGAGATTCCAAACAATATAAATGATTATATAACGCCTATGACTGTAGCAATTTGAATCATAAATAATGGAACAAAAGTAAAAGATACAATACAATGGTCAACAAAGAATTTTAATTATAAAGATAATCTTCTGCTATCAAACGTACTGTTTAATAAATTTGGTCTACATACATCAATACAATCAACAGGAGTTGTAGATGAGTATAAAATCTATATTTTTTAAAATTTTATTGCCAATACTACGTGAGATAGTAAAACCATTTATATTCTCTTCTATGATATATAAAGTAAATTAAGTAAATAGCACTCATTTGAGTAGTAAAAAAAAAAAAAAGCTGTACTAAATTGTATAGTCTTGAATTCTAAATAATAAATAATTTAGTAAAAGGCAACACTGATGTAAACGGTTAACAGTTATATCTCAGGCTTAGACCGCCGCTTATTCAATTAATAGAATGGTCGCTACAGACTAGTTCATCGGTGGGTGTTATAATTAACGCTTAATGTACACTCGGGGCGTTCTAACTACATAGTTAAAGTTACACCCTTTGTATTTCTACATTATTAGTATAAAATAGAGAGTACATGGTTATAAATTAGGAGATAAGCTATAAATAGCACTATATATAATTGAACGCATGGCAACAGTGATTACAAATCTTCTAAGTGCAGTTCCATGGATTGGTCAAGATCTTGTAGATTTTGTCTTAGGAAGTTTTTAAGTAAGTAATGAGACACTTAATCGATTTTTGTTTTTTCGCTTCATTATCTGCTACCATTTGTACTATCAGCACTACTAGCAATACATCTACTTACACGGCATGAACAAGGGAGTAATAATCCAATATGTGTGTCAGGAAATCTAGATAGACTGTCATTGCATCCTTATTTTGTATTTAAATTAATTGATCTAGTAACAGTATTTCTATTTCTACTTGGACTATGTGTATTTATTTTTATACCAAATGCTCTAGGACATTATTATATTCCAGCAAATCCAATGCAAACACCATCCTCAATTGTTCCATAATGATACCTTCTACCATTCTATGCAATTATAAGATCTATTCCCATTAAAATAATGGAAGTAGTAAAAATACTAGGAAGTCTTCTAATTCTTCTAATTATACCTTTTTTTGTTTTTGTTTCGATACATCGCGACTACGTGGAAGTCAATTTCGTCCATTTATATGATTAAGTTTTTTATAAAAAATTAAGTAAATAAAAGTATTTCATTAGTTCTAAGAGTATTAAAAATAAGTATATAAATGTATTTCATTAGTTTATTTCATCCTTATTATTAAAAAATATAAAAGTATTTTCTTAAAATAAAAACAAAAATATAACAGGTTACAAATGTATAAATTAAATAGCGATAAGTAAATACAAAAGTAAAAAACAAATCGTGTAATAAAAGTCTGGCAAAATGAACCAACACTTAAAATATAAACTAAACCTAAGTAAAATAAAAACAAACAAGTTAAAAGATTACACATAAAACAAAGAAACTAAGCAAAAAAGGTATAAAAGTTTCCACATATCTCAATAAAAATATAAACTGAAAGCCAAATAAAAATATTAAAAATATACAATAAAATTATAAAAAAGCGGAAAGTTAATCAATAAAACAAATTTTATATAAATTAAAAATAGTTACAAAAGTAAAAATAAAGAAAAAAGCAAAAATCATTTAATTAATTTAGAGTTATGAGTAAAGCATAAGATTTAATTAAAAAGTTTGAGCCTGCGGGGTTTTAAGTAATGGTCAAATATACTTTAGGCTTAGTTACCTAATTCCTACTTAAATATAAAGTCCCATAACCTAATAATTTTGGTAATAAAATACTAGGCTTTGACTTTTATAACTTCTAATTTTTAATTTTTCCTATATAATATCTATTTAACAAAACAAACAAACTGTAGAAAAAGGGGGTTAAAAAGTTATCTATTAAGATAATGTAATCTCTATTTTCAATATTATGAGTACAGCAGCAGAAAACTTAGTATTAGGGCAAAGACTCAAGTTGCTTCCGATAGAGCAAAACCTAGAATAGCATATGTAAATAGTTGCCCACGAAGAGAAAGATTTCGAGATACCCCTTGAATTAGAGCTCCAAATACTACTCCAATTACAACTACAGCTCCAGCTAGTCCAATTGCGGCTAGTCCTGAACCAATATATTTAGCAGCAGCAAGCATATTATTTTATTATATTGAACATCAATGTGCTGATTTTACTTTTATTTCAAAGTATTTCAGTTAACACTAATTTATAAACAATATCTAAAAGCATATTATACACGAATATATTCATTAACCTATATCTCAACATATTTATTTCAAGAATAGCTGGAATTGAACCAACATATATGATTTTGAAGATCACTGTACTACCGTTATACTATATTCTTATATTCTTATATTCTTATATTAAAGGTAAATTTTCATCATGAGGGATACCTATATTCTGCCTTGATAGCTTAAAGGGTTAGAGCGTGTCAGTGAAGTTTACAAGAACTAGGTTCGATGGCTGGACGTGGCACTTAAAAAAAAATAAATGCAGATATTCTCTACTGGTTTAGAGTTGCTCTGTAAAAGCAATAGCTATCGCTATACTGTTACGACGCCACAGCAATACTAATAGGTCGAAAGACCTCACACTTGTTCACATTAAAGGTGGCGGATTATCTAGTAGGTTATTATCCAACGAGGGTATGGCCGGTGGACTAGTGAATAGTACAAAGGTTTCAGCTGACGAAGTGAAAGTAAATCTACCTTCACTTGAAACTAATGTACGTTCCGTAGAATTTTACAAAATAAATGTAAACTTAACGCCCAATAGTTTAGCGAGAGCAAAAATTCATTTGAAAAATGGGTCATCGATAACGGGTTCATTTGTCAAGCGGAACACGTACGCGGTTATTATTGTGGTAAAAGGAATTTGTTTAGTATCGAATTTCGTTGTGAACTTACCCACAAACCGCTCCATTACAGAATTAAACTATTTCGTTAAACCGGAAAATTATATATACCGGATTACTAGTATTGTAAAAAGCGGGCACCCCGTAAAACACCTAATAGGTGATCGGGCTCTTCAGTACAAGAAGAGTGTAATTAGTTACCCTCTATATTCAAATCCTTTGGCCCATAATATCTTGGACGATAACGGGGGGGGGGGGGAAAAGATAGTCCCCCAAGCAAAGGCTCTTCGTAATGGTAGAGATAGGCTGAATGCGACACTGTTAGGCAGATACCGCAACTTCAATAACTTGAATTATTTATCTCGTGGATCGAAAGTAGTGAGAAGATATGCTTCTTCACTAGGAACGCGAAATAATGGATACCAAATAAAACTTTCACAAGTAGATTTGGAAGAAAAGGTATTCAAGGAACAAATGAAACTAGCGCTATTAGCTCAAGGATCGGATAAGAAAGCTCTATATAAATTACAGGAAAAATTAATAAGATCCTATAACTTTAGAAATTTAGCTGTCTTAAAAACAATTGGTAATAAAGGAGGTAAAACACCAGGAGTTGATGGTATTATCCTTCAAGGTGAAAAAGACATAGAGAATATGACTAGAAATCTTCTATAATGATTGAATCGCCCTAATGAATATAAAGTTTCGCCTACTAAACAAGTTTATATCCCTAAAGCTAATGGAGGGGAAAGACCTTTAGGAATACCCACTATAGCTGATAGATGTTTACAAAGTCTGGTTAAATTGATACTGGAACCCGTAACAGAAACTACTAGTGATCATTTCAGTTTTGGATTTCGTAAGAACAGATCTGCGAAAAATGCCTTAGCTGAAATCAGATACTCTTTGAAGGGAGATTATGAAAATAAATTCGCTCTTGATGCAGATATCAAAGGATTTTTCGATAATATATCACATGACTGAATTATGAGTAATGTACCTTTAAATCCGGTATGCAAAATCTTTCTAAACAAATGATTAAAAGCTGGATTCATTTACGCAGATAAATATGAAACTACCTCTCAGGGAACACCACATGGTGGAATTATTTCTCCAGTAATTGCTAATTTTGTATTAGATGGCCTCGAAACGACAGTATATAAAGCTATAGAATACTTCACAAAATCCAAAGCAAGAGAAAAAACTGTTAGATATAAAGACAACGAAGGTACAACTCAAATTAGAAATTTATCGGCAAGAATTAAAGTTGTGCGTTACGCAGATGATTTCGTAATATTTGGACGAAGTAGAAGAATGCTGCAAATAGTAAGAAATGATGTTAATGATTTTCTGAAAACGAGAGGTGTTTGATTATCTGAAGAAAAAACTAAAATAATCAATTTAAAAACAGAACCTCTACATTTTCTTGGGTACGTATTCAAATACAGGGATTACTGAAAACCTAACTATGGTTTTGTTAAAGAACATATAGGGGGAAAAGCAATAGCCATGTATCCTGATATTAAAAAGGTAAGGTCAATCATTGCTCGCCTAAGAAAAATTTATCGTGAAAATACTAATAACAACAGCTATAATTTGATAGCAAAATTGAATCCAATTATTAGGGGTTGATCTAATTACTTTAATTTAGGTAACTCGTCAAGGTATCGTGACTATGTAAGACAAGCGCTATACAGATTTTCCTGAAAATGAGCCTTTAAGAAACATCCAAGATGAGGAAAGAAAAGAATTGCAAAATTCTACTTCAAAGGAGATGATGGACAACAATTTAAGAAGCGTACTTGAGTATTTAGAGGCTCCAATTCTAGATATAAAAAAAATATGAACGGAAAGAAAATTTTTCTCGTGGATCCTACCAATATTGTTACCACAATGACAGCTATGGAATACTTAATTCCTAAATCTTTAAAACCGATCCACGCCTTTCATTCTGAAAAGGAGAAAGTGGTACAAATTAACTTAAAAGCAAGTTTAAAAAGTCAAGGATATTATGGTTCTATGAAAGAAAAATTAATGAAAAAACAAAATGGAATATGTTCAGTTTGTAATAACAAGTTAATTCGACAAGACCAAGAAACATTATTAATTCAAGACTTAGAAATACACCACATTCAACCTATCAGAAAAAAAGGTGAGAGACACAAAATACAGAATATGACAATTATACATAAATGATGTCATAAAAAAGTACATAGTGTCGAGAGCCATTCTAACAAAGGGAGTTATAAATAGTAAATCAATTTTATAAGTTTCCTACAGATTGTAGTCAGATTGAGCCGTATGTCGGGCGAGTGACACTTCGCTTCTTTGAGGGGATCTGGCCGTGAGGCTTTGTTCCATCTCTAGTGGTTCGACCCCCTGATCTGCAACTTATATTAAATAATAATATATATTTAGGACGTATGACTGACCCTGGTTTATAGTGTTTACCTTGAAAGTAAAAGTAATTTATTACCAAGAGTTCGAATCTCTATGCGTCCGGTTGTAAGCTATACTTTATCCATTTAAGTAAATTACGTAGAATACAACTACTTTAATAAATAATTATCTATAATTTAGACTAATACTAGACCAGCTATACCTTATATTAGTATAGTTAAATTTAATTAAAATTATGAATACACAAATTACGAGTCAATTTGATAAAACTCTATATTAGGCTTAACCTTTTTATCTTGTTACACCAAGTCCTTGACCACTACTCTCATCTTTTGCACTGCTAATTCTAACATCAGCAACAGTAATATACTTTAATGGTTATATAAATCCACTAGGACGATCAGGAATAGTAATAGTAAATATTTATTTCTACAGTTGGTGCTATAACACTATGATTTAAAGATGTAGTAACTGAAGAACATTTCTAGATGATCATACATTTTTACTAAAAATTAATCTAGCTGGGAATAACTCTATTTATTATTAGATAAGTATTTTTCTTTATTTCAGTATTTTGAGCATTTTTTTCATTCTAGTCTATCTCAAGCAGTAGAACAAGGTTAAGTTTGACCACCACTAGGAATTGCAACAATTAATCCATTTGAACTACCACTAGTTAATACAATTCTACTACTAACTTCAGCAGGTTCTATTACTTACGCTCATCATTCACTTATTATAATAAGTAGAGTAGGAATAATTATAGGTACAATTATAACTCTTGTATTTGCAGTACTATTTACAATTTTCTGTAAAGGTATTGAATACTCAAATGCCGGATTTTCTATTTCTGATGGAGTATATGGAAGTACTTTTTTTTAGTACTGGTTTTCATGGAATTCAGGTTCTAATTGGAACAGCAATTATTATAGTAGGATTTATTAGAATACTTAATTATCATCTAACATCACATCATCAACTAGGATTTGAAACTAGTATTCTCTATTGACGTTTTGTGGATGTAGTATGACTATTTCTTTTTATTACAGTTTATTGTTGAGGATCTTATCTTTAAAAAGGTAATATATATAAATCTAGAATAAATTCTCCCTTTTTAGTTAAAATTAGTTTAGTTTTTATAATAACATTATTCTTTATAAGGTTCTGTTGTAATGATGGTTAAAATATAATATCAATGTGCTAGTAATTTGAATATTATAATATATAATTTATAAGGTTCTATTATAATGAAGGTTTAAAGTCTAAAAGGCTCTAGATAATAATAATATATAAATTAAAAATAATAGTATAAACTACTTTTCTCCTGCTCCAAAACAAACACCCATCATACAGCATCTTGATTGATTTGTCTTCAATAGATTCAAGATATATTTAAGAAATTTGGATAAGCATTTCCACTCCATTTCAAAATAAAAAGATATTTCCATAATGAAGACGGAACATTAAGATATCATATTTCCATCGATGGGTCAAAGAAACTTCATAAAGGAACATTTGGAAGTACAAACCTTCTTAAAGTAGAAGATAATAAGATCAGAAGAGAAAAGGTATTATCTATTCCTAAATTAGTTGACCTTCATAGTGATTCGAAGTTAGGTATTTAAAAAACTTATAAGAGCCTTAGATTTAACTCTATATTTTTATTTCCAGTACAGTACATTCAATTAATTAAATTATTATCTTTAATTCCTCAAGATTTGAAGGATAGACTTATGTTTAGGCAGAAAGACAGGTGTCCGATATGTGATAAGAAATTGATTTACTGAAGTTCCTTATTAGCGTGAGAGACTAAGATTATTGAGAATACTCCTTTTTTAAATTTTTTTTTTTTAAGATTTATTTTATAAAGGGGGTCACCCCCGTTAATCATAATCACATTAAAATATCCCTTTTAAAACTAAACAATTGAATACAACGCTCTTACGTAAACTAAAAAAGACACACGACATAAACCTATTGGTACGGACTAATATCAGTGGATAAATATCATTTCGTTGTAACTACATGGGATTGAGATGCACTATTTTCCTTAAAAATAAAAAAGCAGTCACAAGCTACTATAAGCCTTTTTAATCCTCAATTTTTTGATTTTAATATTTGATTAAGTGGTATATTTTTTTTTGATTATATTAATAATAATTCATCAGAGTAAATAACCCAAATTAAAAACACATTAACAATTAAAAAATAATAAAATATTAGATTTAAAAATAACGTTTTCGAACGCTTGTAATTGTAATAACCATTAAAATATTATTTATATGACTGTAGTTTATCGTATTTTAAATTTAAATTTTTACTAATTCAATACTTAGCTTCTATTCTATTTTAGTTGCTGGTGCTACTAGTTATCGTGATCGATAAATATTATAAAATTACAAAAATTATATTCTAAATTAGTTGAACCTGCAAAAGATATTGTTGAGGAAGTACTAAGAGATCAAGCTAAGGAATATTTAAGTAGTCAAAGTAAATTGAATTAAATTCTTAAATTTATGAAAATTGGTAAAGTAACAGATTATCTTATGGATTTCCCTAATTTGATATTATAACTAAGTTAGATGTTTTTATAATAATTAATTATCTGAGTTTATTAAAGGAATTGCTCCTAATGTTAAGTTTACTGCTTATAAAACTTATAAATTTATTCAGAATAATGAACTATTGTTTGTTTTGATATATCTACTACTACGAGAGTAGTTTGTTTTGGTGATAGTAATTTTTGGAAAAATACTTTAAGTTACTGGAATCATGATAAATATCTTTATAGTAAATGGACTGATGTTTATATAAATGAAAATAAATTTACCAGAGAGGTATCTAATATTAAAATGACTATTGTTAATGGTCAGGTTAAATTATGGAAAAATTTATACAACTTGCCTTATCTGATGCTTGGTAAAATAGATAAGATTAATAATACTAAAATTGGAGCTATTGATTTAGAAACATATGGAAGCGAGAATGACTCTCGAGGTTTAGGATTTCATACAGTGTATGCAGCTGGAATAGCCTTACAAACAGGGTGTTATAAAGATTACTTAATTGAGCCTAATACAGGTTTAAATAATGGTGATGATATTTAAAATTTATTACTTGACTTATTCGATCATATTAATATGAACTAGAAAAAAAGAAATGGGGTTTACATTATATGCACACAACTTAGGAAGATTCTATATTTATATTAAAGTCAATAGTAAAATCAGGTTACGCTATTAAGGCACAATGGCAAAATAATGATATACTGTTCATTAAAATAACTGATACAAAAAGAAAACTTTATGTAAAATTAAAGGATAGTATCAAAATGATTTCTACATCATTAGACAAAATGCTAAAAACATTTAATTGTGAAAATTATATAAGGTATATTCCCGCATACTTTTATGTGAATATAGTTTAAATTATGTTGGTCCTAAACCTGACATCAAATATTACTTCGATGATATTAAAATTAGTGAAACTCAACTTAATGGCTACAATAATTTACCAGATATATTTACAAAGAATGTCTAGCATATTTAAAATCTGATGTTCTGGAATTATTAGAAGCTAAGGTTAAATTTAGTTGACACTACTTTGTTAATTACGGATTTAATATGACTAGTTTTAGTACTTTCCCTAGTTTAGCTTTAGCTATATTTGCTCATTTTTACATAGACAGTAATCATACAATTTAATTGATTAAAGGGCCAATAGAACCTCTCTATTTTATAAGACATGCTTATTTCGGTGGTAATAGTAATATTTTCGTGGATAATAAACATATAATTATTCCTGACGGGTACCTCTATGTTATGTATTATCAATTCCCTACAGCTAAGCCTTTGCCGACTGGTAACCCCGTGTTCAATACTAATAATTATTTAATTTACTATACATTAGGTTTCGTATTTGCTAAATTTACTCCTCCTACCAGTGATGTAATACCTAATTTATTCATAAAAAGTAGAAATAAATATGGAACTGTATCTTGTCCTAGAGAGGATTTCTATTAATTTATCTCAACCGTAGATTTATAACAGGGGATTGAATATGTTACAAAGCTAAAATTCTATGTGGAATTAATTTTCCTGCTGCCTTTGAGGGTAATTAATTATTTGATTTGGTCCTTTTGTAGATAAATTTTATGATATTAAAAATACAGCTAAAGATAGTTTTTCTAGAAATATTGCTAAATTAATTTTAAATTCTACTTATGGTAAATTCGGACAAAGAGAACATGAATATTCTATTAGATTACTTGATAAAGCAACTACCGAAGAAATAGTACAAAAATATCATTATAATTATTTAACTAAAATATAAGAGGATTTATTTATAAATAGAACAGGACCAAAACTTAATGATAAGTTAAGACAACTTTATATTGATCAAAGTAATAATCCTTTATTAATGGATCTGGATAAGATGAAACCTAAATTATCTAAAGATAGAGGGATAATGTCTGCTGTGCAAATATCGGCTATGATTTCTGCCTATGCTAGACTATCTATAAATCCGTATAAAAATATACCTGATAACTTAGCTATTGCAAGTAATACTGATAGTTTAATTTTAAGAAAACCTTTAGATGATAATTTAATTGGTAAAGGTTTAGGCCAATGGAAGTTAGAACATAAATTTAAAGATGGTATTTTTATTAAACCTAAATTATATTGCTACAGAGACTACGAAAGTAATGAACTTATTAGAAAAGCAAGTGGTATTAATGCTTGTAAATTAAGTTATAATGATTATATTGAATTAGCTAAAGGTAATACTATTTCTACGGAGAAAACTGTATTTAATGTTAACTGGAAAAATTTAATTTTAGAGGTTATTAATATGAAAACTAAAGTTACTGGAATTAAGATTGAGGAAAAGACATTGAAGAATTAGTTATTTTTTAATTTTTAATTTTGAATTAGGTGTTCACGTTTTTGGTGTACCAAAAAAAGATATCAAAAAACTGTGACACTTAAAGAGTGAACACTTTGTATGATTTTTGTTATTACCTGGTAATTTGGATGGGGGTTTGGAACAGCATTAGAGAGGAGAGATATTAGCCTATAAAGTATTTGGAGGTAAACAGACCTTTAATAAAAGCATTTAAATCTTTATTTCTTTCCATGTAACCATTAGGTAGTGCAGGTATTGAAATAACTTTTTGAGTGTGTGTATTTATAACTTTCTCTTCTATTTCATTGCTATTACCCTCTATCTCTGTCTTTGATGAATTATTACCAATACTTGAGATTGTTGAAATTTCACCTGTATCATTTAAAACCATAGGTGAATAAGATTCAGTAGCACTTTTTATAGTTTGTGTTAAATGTTTGTGTAGTTTTAATAGATAACCTTCATCAGTAAAGTAAATATCAATAAAAGCACTTTTAACTAGTCTTTCCATTTTATTCATATTGTTCGGAGTACTAGCAAAACAATCATGTACTGTAAATACAGGTAAAGATTTATTAGACATACTACTAATAAGGATATGCACATTAGCTGCATCCAATGAGTGAATGAAATTAGGCATAAAAGATCTTTTCATAGCTAGTTTATCCACAAAATAAGTGGGCAATCTAATTGTTGCAATCTTACTTGTTTTTAATATTTTAGCTTTAATTTTTCTTGATTCAAATTTAATATTTGTATACTTAATTATTAAACCAACAGGCGTTACTCAAGTAATAGGTAAACCTAATTCAATGAAGATATCTAACATTTTATCAAAGTATTCACCTAATGATCTCAAAGAAGGTAACTCTTTAGTTAAAACAAAGTAAACTATTTTAGTTAATTGACCAAATTGTTGAGGTGTTAAAGTTAAACCTTTCCCTGAGTAGGTAGCATGACTTGGTATTATAATATGTCTGTAGTTAAGTATCCATTTTTCTTGGAAATGTTCCATTAGATGTTCACCTATACCAGTTAAAGATACGTTGTAAGGTATAGTCATCACAGATCTTTTAATCATTTTTCTATCTAATTTTAGATCTCTTAATGTTTCTATCTCCGATACCCATAATTTGTCTTTAATTTTACCTAATGCATAAGTATAGAAATCTTGAGGGTAATCGTTAGAAGGGTCGCTACTGTTACTAAACACATTAACATTTCTAGCCAATTCTTTTTCAAGAGTTAAAGAAGCAATGTGCTGTATACCACTACAGCTAGCATCAAATAATATAGGATTAGAGATAGGAATATCTGGGTTATTAAGTGTAGCTATTTTAGCTATCATAGTACTAATAAATTGGAATGGCTCAGAGATTCTATTAAAATTCAATTCAAGATATTTTACTCAATCGCTATATTCTGGACCTGACTCTACAAAATCGTTTACTATGCCATATATTTTAGATAATCTTTCATTCCATGGTAATTTATCATATCCAGCTAAATTGGCTAAATAAATATTTAAACATTCAATACCTGTCTTGTTTAATTTTGCAGCATAATCATCACCGAATAAAAGTAAAGACCTTCCAATGTCAGCTGCTTGATAGCTAATATAACTACTTAGTGGATAGACTCTACCTCTAAAATCAACAAACACTGGTAAATAGAATTCAGTATCTTTATATAAACTAGCAATTGTAATGATATTACTATACATGTTGTATTTAGAATTACTTGATCTCTTATTAGATTTAATTTCTTTAGAATCAGTATCTAATATTTGTTGAAATACATTATGTCCATTAAATAAAATAGATTTAGGGTTATTCCATTCCATTAGTATAAACTCTAGCATAATTTTATTAATTTTAATCTTCATACTATTTAAATAATTAATACTATTATATAGATTCATATTCCCTTTAGTTTTGAATTTTTGATTATATTTAGTTTTAATTAAACTACCTTCAAATAAATAAAGATTAGTTGTAAGCGAATTAATGTAAGGTAAATAAATACCATTACCCTCTATTTTTCTAGGTTCAGTTAACATAGGTAACTGCAATAAATTTATACCAGCAACAGTTAACTCACTAGCAAATTTATCATTAATTTTTAAAAAAATGTGTGTTTCATTAGCAGCATCCTGAATCATATCCTCCTTGATTACCTCAGAGTTATCAGTAATTATGTGTAATAAAGTATCCCCTAAATGGTATAAACCAATTTTATCTACTGTATATAATTTCTCAATCAGTACCGATAAAGGTAATATCTTATTTAATTTTTTATTTTCATTTAATTTTAAGAATTTAATTAATCTAATGACTCTAGTACCTAAAGTAAAAACTAAATTAGTTCTTTTATGATTTTCAATAGAATCAGTTAATAAATTAATTAGTTGAGCAAAAGAAAAAGAAATACACTTCTCAGCACCTAAATACATAATAATTAAAATAACAATAGTACTATAAAAATCTTTATGATTAACATCCCAATTGCAATCATTAAGTAAACTAATTTTTTTAATTAACATATTGTAATTGTTAATACTATAATTACTAATAATATGATCATATCCCTCCTTTATCTTAGGCTAAACTTAAAGCATTCTTGTATTAGGGTTATCCGTATTCTTACTTAAAAAATCTAATTCATATTCAATTAAAGCTTTCTCTAAAGCAATTTGTTTATCCTCAATAGCTAAATTACTATCAAATATATAACTAATTAATTCAACTAATGGTGTATTTAAATTTTTATCTAAACTATAATCTAACCTATTATTATTATCAATTTTATCAATAATTTGTCTAAAAACACCTATATCTCTGTTATAATTCATAATAAATTTATTTTTACTTTCATTATCTATTTTATTAAATCTTGATAACAAACTATCTTTATTAATAAAAACTAAACCATGACTATTATTTTTAGCAACAGTGAACAGAAATACAGCTAAAGAATCATTCAAATTCATAATACTATCATTAACAATCTTAGTTATATTAACCACCTCATCAACATATAAATTATATTCATTAGAAACCCAATTCATCAAAAAAATGATTAATATCTTTAATACCATTAGAAAGAACCAAGTTAAAAAATTTATCATAATAATACTGACTATACTCTACTTCTCTATCAGGATGTTTTCTTCCTCCAACCTTTCTAAAGTAAACTTGTGTACCATAATTAAAACAATTAATTTCAATCTCATTTAAAATATTATTCAAATTATCATTATCATTAAAATTCTGATCCATCATAAGATTAAGTAAATTATTCACAACATTTAAAAAATTATTAAGTAATTCCATATCAACATTAATAGTTCTCACCTTTGTATTAGAAGCTTCCATAATATTGTAGTATAATTTAACAACTCTATCATTATTAAAATTCTTATCAGTAACAAAAGCCTTATCCTCTGATACAAATACCCCCTTATTACTATAATTAATAATATACTTAACAATACAATCAATAAACTCTTTACTAATACCAATAACTTCCAAACTCATAACAATAGTATTCAATAACTCTTTTTTCTGTTTTTTAGAAATAAATTTAATAAATACACATAAGTAAGAAACTAAATTAAAAAAGTTTTGATCAAAAATAGACATAACATTAGAATCAATAATATTTTTATTTAAAGAATATTTAGATATATTTTTAATATCCACATATCCCTCATCCTCCTTAAATGTAGCTAGAGTATTAAACATCTTATTTCCCATCACACTCCCAATTCTAATCTTAATATCCCTTGTATACCTTGAATAATAACAACTATCCCTATTAAAATAAATATCCTGTCAAAGGTCCTAAATAAAATCTTTATTTTTTAATAATTAAAGATTAACCACGATGGGAGTAGCCTCTTGATACATTGATTGTTAAATTTATTTTATTCCTTTGTTAAAGATATATTGATAGAACTAATATAAAAATATTTTAACATATTTACTAAAATTAGTGATGCACTCTGCGTATTGAAATATAGAGTGATAATGATTAAAGTTAGACATCTGAAGAACCTTAATCCAATTTAAGTAAATTTTGACGAACTAGTGAACAAGAGACGTAAAAAACAATTACCTCTGTTTGAAGCTGACACTAAAACAACTCACAAGTTAAAAATAAAATTGATTTTTCCTTTTAATTTAAAAAAGACCTTATGCTTGGAATTTATAAAAAGATAATTTCCCTAGCTCAGGAATATAGACAATATACCATAAAACCAGACATATTGGAGACAAACCAAACACAGTAAATGCAGAAACAGGAAACAATTTAAACTCATCTAGATCATAGATTACAGGTTAAGTAAGAGAACAAGGGATAGCAACATCAACATAATATGATGAAAACGGATGTAACCCACCAACCGGGGTTTAAAATTTAAACTAATAGACTGATTTGCATCAAATTTTAAAGGATTCGTACAGTATCAACTATATAACTGTACCATGAATGTAGAAAAATAGAACAAGACTTTAGTTTAACCTAGGTTGATTTGAGCTAGATAGAAATAGCTTTAAAAAGTTAAGGATAAGCTATCACTTAGGTAATCCAAACCGAATCAGAAGAATTAAATAAGAAGAACTAGATTTAGACATCTTTAACTGTTTAACTATAGCAATTAACTCCTTATTTCACCAAATAGATAATGTTATATACAAATAGACAACACCCTATCGTAAAAAATCGAGGAGAAATTAAAAAAGTAAAAGAAAATAGTTTTATGAGTAAACTTTATTTTTGATATAGTTATACTTAACCACTTTATAATTTATATGATCTATTTGAGTTTTAGAAAGATTTACCTAGGACTATCTAATATTTTATATTCATATATTCTAACACTTAAAGACTGATTTAACACATCCAGGTTAATTATCTTCTCTATTCATCTTAGCGGTTTTAGATAATGATTTTTTTAATTATTTTATTGATTATATCTTAGTTTATCTTATACAGATAACATTCAGCATATATTAAATATTTTTTATATTTAGTTATGAGTTATTATATTTAGAGTACTTATAGGACGAACCTTTATGATTATCTTTAAATTTAGATTATTTCTGGTGATGGATAGACTAATTTTGTAGGTTAATTTACGAATATAGATAACCATCCTCTCTTTACATTATTTTATCAATCTATGAGGACTAATAATTTTTATTAAATTTAATAAAAAGAAAATAAATAAAAATTCTAATAAAAACAACCAATAAGTAAACCAATAAAATTAAAATTAACACAAAATAAAAAAAATAAATAAAAAAATATTAAAATAACTAAAAATACAAAAAAA
>Ga0153955_100290_pt1 | contig 30510 bp, 39 predicted proteins | sample TSFL039MetaG_FD_104744 | JGI IMG/M metagenome (GOLD analysis project Ga0153955, IMG submission 104744) | Attine ant fungus gardens microbial communities from Florida, USA - TSFL039 MetaG | ecosystem: Host-associated > Fungi > Mycelium > Unclassified | place: USA: Florida, Wekiwa Springs...
AGAAGGAGAAGGACGTCGATTTGATGAGTTGAGAAAGGAAATCAGCGCTGGAGCGGATTAAGTATGAACTCAATGGCCGGTATGATTCGTTCTAGAAATTGGATAGCATTACTATGTACACTCCCCCTTTGCAATACCCAATGGTTGTACGCATGCTGAGAGTCCGATTATGACATCTTTTATGCCACTTGCAACTCTATGGGTACATTTTCTTGGAATAACACACATACTAAGAATAGAAAGTAGGATAGTCTTGGAGCAAGTCAAGAATAGATGGAAGATGAGGATAAGATGTACTCCACGTGCTGCAACCAGTCAGCATGGAGAGATACAGTGATTGGAGAGGCTGAATCTAATAAGGCCACCGTTTGTTGTTGGGTGACAGAAATGTAGATGTGGGTTATCATGAAGCAGGGTATGATGAAGTTGACAACGTGATCTGGGAAATCGAATTCTGGATTATGAGGAGGGCAGCTATACATGGTCAGAACTAGTCGTTACTCAGACAGTGACTAGACTTACTCTCTCGACTTGATTCATATTCAAACAGATACTGTGCGCAAACTGTTCCGCGGTTGGAGCTCAGTTTCCCGAGAATAAGCCTGTCCCCGCATCTCGTTGTATCGGGTAAGAATTCTTTCCAGGCGCTTCACCGTCACATACAAATGACGAAACAGCGTTCCATGGAGCTCTTCTTCTGTCGGCCATCCATGGCTAACGTCATTCTGAAGCTTTTTGTATCCAGCAACGATGACCTCTAGCAATGCCTGCAGGACAGCCTCGTCTTGCTCGGGATCAGAGAAAACTGCAGCAGTGGCGTGTATGAACTTGACGAGATTCTCATCGGCAGGGAATCCACGGGTCAGCGAGGAGATGGAGAGGCAGAAGCACTGAAGAAGACGGTGGTGATCTGCAGGTCCAATTTTGTGGTACTCTTCACTGGTCAACACGTCGACCAGGGCTTTCCCGCTGGCGGACTGAGACTGAGAGTAGTGGGGATCTATGATAGACTTTAATCTCATGTTGACTAGTAAAATAAGATATTCAAAGATGTAGTCAACAACTGACGGAGAGGTACTCACGCAGAGTGCCGGTGACAGATAGAGAGAGAAGTCCGAGGCGGATGAGCTTTGTCTGACTGTGTGGGGAAGGCATGGAGACGTGGAAAGAGAGATAGAGGGATGTAGCGAAAGAAGGATTATATACAAGCTTAAAAATGGGACGAAGTAGATGACGTTGGACATGGAATTTTGCCAGAGCCACCATCACGCGTACGAATGTTGTCGATCACTGACATCTGTCATGCAGCCTTGGCAGCTGGTATGATGTTGCATCATCGTTGACAAGCTGGGTTCGTCGTTTCTGATATACTTGGGAGGTAGCCAGCAATTATTGTTACACATTGACAGGTACTATGACTCGTCATTTCAGATTTCCCTTCGCAGCGGTGACGTAAGCCGGGATCTCCATGGTGTCTCCGAATGCTTCACAGGATACAGAGGCTGGTAGAAAAGTATAAAGCCTTACCCCGTGGATATATCATTTCGAGAGGTGGAAATACGCCCATTGCTATTGTCGAGTGTGCTTAGGGATCAGCGACCACCAGGGAGAGAGGGATGTTAGGCCGCAAGAAGAGGACAGCCAGCAGTGAATAAATGGCTGGTGCAAAACTTTATCATTGCACTCTGAACATCTTCCCGACCCCTTCTACATAAACTCTACACTTGCAAATCCCACGTTAAAAACCCATCATGACAGTAGCTCCCTATCCGTTTGGTTGATGATACAATAATCAAAGGGACAGATCTAGAATGACTACAAGTTACCAAGCCACTGATTACTATGGATTTCACCAATGATTTAACCTTCTGATAGTATCCAACTCATTGCACTTCTCTGTGATTCAAAAACCCATCCTAGACTTTACCCATCATCACTGATCTGCTTTCACCAGAAAATCATCGTCCAAGGCTATTCATACATTGCCATGGCTATTCATTTACAGGTCATACAACCTTGTAGAATAAATTATACTTGACTTCCTCATATTCAGGAACAGAGGAAAGCAGTCAGATAGACGATGTCTGCCTGTCTTTGTCATTGACTTTACCTTTCGAGAACTTACCAGAAACACTAGAGGGTTCGATGCCATATGATTCTGAGGACTTCTTCAACACAGGCAGACTAATAATTACCCTGTCTCCTCTATATGAGGTATTTCTGCGAAGATAAAATCGAGGACGAACATCCTGATTCAAAGCCTCCATCCACCGTCAGGCCGAACGTGAATTACATTTCTTACTCGTTGTCTCCAAAGATAACAATCCAACCCGACCTAAGGGAATCATAACACTATCTCTGGATATAAGCATGTCAAACTATTAACAGAAGCTCAGACTGTGGGGAATCTGCTTCCTATAAGACTGAGCAAGGTATTCTCACAGTCTTATTCTGAGAGCTAGTTTTGCAACCGGGGTATGACCCAGACTATGCTCCTCCCAAGTAACTTCGGCTGCAATTGAACAACAACCAAGAACCCAAATGTCGGAGAATCATCATGTGAAACGTCGAAAAAAAACATGTGGATTTCGCAAGAAGAAATAAATAAATCAATAGCACAGGTGATGACTCCCGGGTGCAGTCAACTGGGAGTCTGGGCAAAGTCAGTCCACAACCGGTGACCATGCTCGGGTGTTGTTCACATTCCTTCGCGTGTGTAAAAACCAAACGCGTTTCCCCCACAAATCATCTGCGGACCGATGGAGCTGTACGTATATAATGGACAAAAGGAACAGACGACAAGACACCAAAACGACGATGTTGTCTGCGGTGTCTACAGGATTCATACTGATCGCTTCAGCAATCTCTATTGGTGCTCTTCCTGCACCAACATCGCCTTGTGCAGCTGTGCACATCATCGCTGCCAGAGCCTCTACAGAGGCACCTGGTGCAGGCATCATCGGCGCTCTCGTAACCCAAGTCCAGCAACAAAGCCGACAAACAGTGTCAACGGTAGCTGTCAACTATCCAGCCACCTTGACCAACTACGCGAGTAGTTCTGCTCAAGGTACAGCCGCTACCAAGACGTTGTTGAATAACCAAGCAGCCGCATGTCCTAACCAGAAGATTGTTCTTTTTGGATATTCCCAGGTAAGAAAAAAACAATGAATGTTTCCAACGGACAGTCAATGTCGTGCGCTGAAATTCTATTATGCAAAGGGTGCCCATGTAATTGGCGATGCCGTGGCTGGAGGTGGGGGTGCTGTCGATTTAGGGGCTATCACTCCTCCCGTGGATGCAGGTGTTGCAAATCGAGGTGAGAGGCGGACAGACCTTGGTGACAACAAGAAAGACTGAAGGAGAGAATCTACTTAGTGGTCGCCATCATCCAGATGGGTGATCCCCGTCATCTCGTGGGGCAGTCTTTTGACGTGGGAACGTCCTTGAGAAATGGATTATTCCCTCGCCTTCCGAGTCAGCAGTACAGTTCTACCCTGCAGCCGCGTATCCAATCGTACTGCGATTTCAATGATCCTTTCTGCGACTCCGGCCTCGATACGATCGTTCATTTGACATATCTCGATAGATATCAGAATCAGGCAGCACAGTTCGTATTGAAACAGATCGGAGGGTAAAGACGGAGGGGGAAACGATGCCGTTGTACAAGAAGTGTTCAGTGAATAAGTAGGACTCGGATAAGAACGGCAAGATGTCTGGAAAAGGAAATATATGGCTTTGGAACTTTCCGCTCGACGTTCTGCCTGGATAGGGGTGTGTTATAGAAAACCCCTCCAGAGAGAGGCACCAAAAAAGAAATTATGCGTTAGCGCATCCATGATCGAATTTTAAAGCTATTCAGTTTAGCGCTAAATCAAAGAACACACGTGCGACAACTTGATTGGCCCCATCATAAATCGGTTTCGGTTCGACCCTGAGGAAAGAAAATTTTGGAAATTTCTCCTTTTGAGGTGGCTCAACCCCTCGGTCTCCTCCTCCCTCCCCCTCCTCCCTTCCCCCCTTTCCTTTATCGACGAACCAGCTTTTTGGTGTCTGTCTCTCCTAGATCTGACGTTGAAAGGGAAATTTGAAGAAAATGGCATACCTGTCCCAGAAATCGCTGAACAACCTTAAAAAATATGCCTACAAAAGTGCTGACAGGTGCCCCCCCTTTTTTTTTACTCTCATCTTCTCTGTGAAGTTGCTGATAACTTACACACGCACCCTCTCTCTGCCAGGTCACTTGTATCGCGCTACGTGCTGAGTCCATTCTGGAACTGGTTTATCACGCTTTGGCCGTTGAGTGTCGCTCCCAATACAGTATGTCCTGCCTTGTTTTTTTTTTCAATATGGACTTAATCAATCGTGATCAAGATCACGCTCACGGGTCTCGGCATAGTACTTGTCAACTTTTTGACGCTGCTTTACTACGATCCTCTCTACCTCACCAACAAAGATGTCACGAATGGGACGACGACGGCGATTGGTCCGCCTCAATGGGTCTATTTCACGTGCGTTCTTTTCGAGAATAATAGTGGGGAAGACTGTTTTTTGATGGGGTTTTTTTTTCTGTTGTATAGCTGGGCTGCGGGTTTGTTCTTGTATCAATCTCTGGACGCGATCGATGGGTAAGTGTGGAAACCGACTTTGAAATCGAGGTGTAGGATGCTCAAGTGCCCATGTGTATATTAGCAAACAAGCACGTCGGACGGGAATGGCGGGGCCCCTTGGGGAAATGTTCGATCATGGTACGACCGAATCAATCTACCTTTTTCATTCAAAAAAATGAACGCTGAATTTGACTTTAAAGGGTGTGATGCATTGAACACGACTGTACGATTCTCACAACATTCCAAATACCCTATCTGATTGACTTTTTTTTTCTCCCCCTATCCTAGTTGGAAGTCCTCCTCAGTTCATACGCGCTTGGACTCGGAAGATCATGGTGGACCGTCATGTCGGAGATCCTCACGCTTGCCAACTTTTATCTGACGACGTGGGAGGAGTACCACACTGGTGTCTTGTTTCTTGGCCATTTCTCTGGCCCGGTTGAAGGCATCTTGATTGTGGTGGCTATCTATCTTGTCACGGGCTTTCGTGGTCTGTGTCAATTTTTCCTGTCGTTTTCTACTCACGGAAAAATATATAGGAACGTTGTTCTGGGAAACGAGAGTGTGGACTTTGCTCGGCCTCGAAAGCGTTTTTCCATTCAACTGGATTCCAAACTTGCCGCTTAATGAGTCTGTTATGTGTATTGCTGCCTGCGGGCTTGTGGTGAACATTGTTCACGCATGCCTTAACGTGTATGCCTCTCGTACCGACTCGACCACCATCCGATCACATACAAGGGAGACGAACCCGTTAAGCCTCCTCCTTCCCTTTCTACTCCCCGTTGCCATCCAAGTTGCGTGGTTATCCCATCCCACTTTCCACCACTCCGAGATTGTCTATTCTGCACTTTTCGTTCCGTTTTTGTGCGCTTGGGGAATCCAGTTTGCTCATCAAGTCGGGAGGATGATTCTCGCGCATGTGACACTGGGGAGTGAGGCGTTTCCTTGTTGGGATTGGATGTGGATGTGGAATGCTGTTGGGGCATTGGATGCGAATCTTCCGAGATTATTTGGGAGGTAAGCAGAATGTCGTTCTTTTTTGAAGGCCTTTTTTTTCTGATCTTTCTAAAGGGCACCTGTCATTCAAACCAATACGCTGAACACGGCGCTTTTTGTTTTTGTGACGTTGGTTGTTTCGTTGGTGAGCTATGGGCGATTTGTGCGACTTGTTATCAAGGATATTACGGAATTTGTTGGTATCGCGTGTTTGACGGTGAAGATGAAGGATGGGGATGGGAATTGGGTGCATATGAGGAAATCGTCGTCGTGACTAGCACGCCCTCCCCGCTCGTCGAGTTCGGGGACAGGAACAGGAACAGGGTTGTTGCCCTTGTAGAGGAAAGGTTCTGACAGCGGTTTCGGAAATACTAATTTTGTTCATGATATAATCACTAATGACTACCGACATGTAATAACAATTGTTGTTAGATGTACTCGATAACCCTATCTTTTTTTTCTTTTTTTTAATTCAACAAATACAAATAGATATATTACTTGCTCTCTACACTCTATTTGGGATCACAAAATGGACGTTGAGATGGAAGATTTGACTGGTGTGCCGGCCTCTGACCCCACGCCGCCTGTGCCGGCTGTGTTGGTGGTGGAGGAGAATCCATGTGAGACGCTGTACATTCAGAACCTCAACGAGAAAGTCAAGCCCCAAGGTCTGTTTTGTCTTCTTTTTTGTGTGTAGTTTAACGTGATAGTTTTTTTTTTCTGGGTTGGTACTTTAGTGATGAAAGCGACGCTTCGAGGACTGTTCAAGTCTTATGGAGAAGTTTTAGATGTCACGGCACATCACAATATGCGAATGCGGGGACAGGCGTTTGTGTCTTTTGCTTCGATTGAACATGCCAAGAAGGCGATGAAGGATATTCAGAGGTTCCCGCTTTATTCCAAACCGATGGTGAGTCAGTCAGTCAGTCGTTCACGATGACTGGGCTGGGGTTTTGTTTTTACGTTGGGCTCAACTTCTTTCTCTTAGCAAATCTCGTTTGCAAAGACACGGTCTGATGCTGTGGTGAAGAAGCTGGATGAAGGTTATTTTGAAGAACACAAGCGACGGAGAGAGGATCACAAAAGTGCGCCCTTTTTTTTTATTGATGAGACTTGGTAAAATGATGGGAAATTGTAGAAGCTACTCGCTATACCAATCCTATCAAATCCAAGTTTCGGCTGAAGCGATTGGCGGCTGAGGGTGAGTTCGCAGTTGTCATGCTCCTCCTCCCGCGTTCATGTTTGTGGGTTCAGTGGACGGTGGGACCGCGTTGCCGCAAACGAAGCGGCCGGCAGTACAGATGCCGGATGAGTATCTGCCACCGAACAAGATCCTGTTCCTACAAAATCTGCCAGAGAGCGTGACTCGAGATCAGCTGAACGCTCTGTTCTCGCAATACCCTAATCTGTATGAAGTACGTATTATCAGCACGAAAAAGGACATTGCGTTTGTGGAGTACTTGGACGAGGGGAGTGCGATGGTGGCGAAGGATGCACTGCATAATTATAAGCTGGACGGGGAGAACAAGATCAAGATCACGTTTGCGCGGAGGTGAAGTGTAGATTGTGTAATGTAGCTAGCCAATGAATATTATTAGTGAGAAGATTACACATGTCGACCGAGTGTAGATTTAATGCAAATTATTCCAGTAAGAGTGAGACGATTACACATGTCTTCCACGTCTCCCTCCACCGTCTTGCTGCCGGGTCCCACACACACCCCCTCCCAGACCCCTCTGATTGCAGGCTCTCTCACCGGTCTCATTGTCCTCCTTGTCTGTCTAGTCACCCTCTTCTTGCTCCACAGGCGCAGGTTCTTTGCACAGCGTGTCCGCCAGCAGGAAAGCCTTTCCAGTCGCCATCTGCGTGCGCCAGACAAACACCGTTCGTTCGACGACAGACCAGCGGGTCGTCACTATCGTGTCTGTGATTCCCATGACCTTCCCTTGGCTTTCCCTGTTGCTCAACCCTCAATGACTCCATCGTTATCATCTTCCCAGCCGCACAAAACACCTGCCCAGCCTTGCGTGCGTGTTCTGCCGACGACGTGTGGGGCTGTGGTTGATGATAATGTGGAAGGGCAAGGAGTGACTGGACAAGGTCTCGCTACGTGCGATCATCAAACAGGGCTTGCAAATCATGGACGTAGTAGTAATACTGTTGACGAGCCTCGGCCCACGACCGATGAGGTGCATGGAAACGTGAACGAAACACTGAGCGTATCCGGTGGTGACGTCCATTCGCAGACCTACATGCCTAGCAATCATAGACGACCGCTCGACCCTCCCACTGGCCCTGGAAATCATAATACCGAACTCGCTCCGAAAAGCAGGCGAGGAGATGTTGGAAGGGAAGCTGCGTTACGTCCGGCTGTTGTTTCTAGTGAACCGAGAAATGGGATGGGCCCAGAATCTTTGCCGTTGGGTGTTGGTGGACAAGGTGTGGATGCACCGCCTGCATATGAGAGCGCTTGGGCTGTGGAAAGACAAATAGGAGCTGGATGATTGGAGTTGAAATGTTGGATCTTGTCGTTGAAGAGCCTTCCCGTTCTCTCTTTCATTTTGGCTCTTTCATGTTATCTGTGGTCCCTCTTTTTTGCTTTATCTCAGCTTTTTCATTCTCTCTCCGTTGCCCTTGGATGTAGAGCAAAGTTAACAGTGTGTAATATGGATTGTATTGTGTATAATAGTGGACATTCCTATTGCTGGAAGTTTATTTTCGTTATAGTCGTGTACTAGGGTTTTCCTTGTAGGAAATAAAAATTGAACTCTTGATACCTCACACAGGATGGTGGTGGTAGATTTTCGGAGTAGGAAAGCAATACCAGTGCTCAGAGGTGTCACGGCTTTTTTTTATTTATTTATCAGAAAGTTTTTTAGTACCAATGGTTTTGGAAGAAGCAAATGGCCTCGACAACAATGAAAGGAGAGAGAGATGGAAATAGAAACCTCAAGGGGAAAAATAGCCGGCGATCTAAATATAGTTGAGTTTATGTGGGTGTGGGTTTTGATAGGCAACGGTTTCCGATAACCAAGTATTGGATGTTGTCTATACATCTTCAGATACAAGATTAAGATGGTGATATAGAAAAGGTCAAGAGTGTCATTCTCAAATTTTTTTGGCAGAGGACCCAGTTGAAAGAAAAGGTACTGCGAGTTGATATCTATTTTAGGTACTAGATAAAAATGTCTTGCGCTTGAAATGGTATTTTCCCACTCTTCAGAGTTGGTCTATCCCAGTGAGAACTCAGTACCGATTGTGGAAGAATGCTGTGATCAAGAACCGGTTTGTTGAATTCTACTTTCTTGTTAATGTAAGGAAGCGAAAATGTGTAAATCAATGGCCAAACGGATCGTGTTTCACCCAAAGCTCTAGGGTGGGACGTGTCTAATAACTTCTGATCTGCAAATGATTCAGAACTGGTATCAACCACAAGGATATGCAAAAATAGGATTAGATGGTGATGAACGTAAGTGAGTGACAGGCGACGGATACTCACGATAAGTATTTCATAGGCGTAGTACATGAAGTGGCCCATATGGTACCGTAAGGAGAACAATGGTTCTTCAAAATCCAATGAGGCTATGTCAGAGAATGTGCCACAAACAGGTGGTGTCCCCACCACAGCCTGGATTTTCGGCAAGTTCCGGCACGCGCGACCTTACCAAACATCCACCCTTCCAATGCCCTCCCTTTCGATTTCAACCGCCTTGCACATAATCTACTCGCGTGAACCAAAAACAAACTGATAGATTGTCATAGTAGATTGATGTTTCCCAAGTTCTGTATAGAGTTACCCGAGAGAAAGAGTGGATAAAAAATCAAAATGAATAGTTAGGCAATCTTCCGAGTCAGAAATCGCTCAGATTCCGGTGGCTCGTGCGCTTTCTGGGAGCGTGAGAATATTTTGGAGTTTCAACGGGGTGGAACCCTTTCGATTCTTGTTTCCGATTCCCACTTCTCTCTGTTCCCCGCCACTACCTTCTTACCTCAAGACAACCCGTTTTTTCCGCGAACTTCAATTTATTCGATGGCTCGTACCAAGGTAATGTATCTGGGACCTTGTCCACTCTGTGTTTGTTGTGTTGTGTTCATTCTTCGCCCCGTTCTCAGCAAACTGCCCGCAAGTCGACAGGAGGTTCGTGTTTTTTTTTTCTTCTTTTCCTCAAACTATTTTTTTGACTTGCCCTTCATCACAGGCAAAGCTCCTCGTAAGCAACTTGCTCTCAAGGCTGCCAGGAAGACTGCACAGGTGGGCTTCACTCGTGGCAACTGATATTGTTGTGACGTGGTGATAACGATGCGTCTTTTAATTTACTCCATCTCTTCTAGACCGCCACCGGTGGTGTTAAGAAGCCCCACAGGTTCCGCCCAGGGACTGTTGCCCTTCGTGAAATCCGAAGGTATCAAAAGTCGACAGAGCTTCTTATCCGCAAGCTCCCGTTCCAAAGGCTTGTCCGTGAGATTGCCCAGGACTTCAAGGTAATTGTCTTTTGGTTGCGTCCTGCCGCTCCAGTCAGTTTACTTTGTTTTGCTTGATAGACTGATCTTCGTTTCCAATCTTCCGCTGTCATGGCGCTCCAAGAAGCCGCTGAGGCCTACCTTGTTTCTCTCTTTGAGGACACCAACTTGGCTGCGATTCATGCTAAACGTGTTACCATGTATGTATCCGTTCTTATCGTTGGTGTTATTGGCGTTCATGTCATTGTTTTAGCCAACCCAAGGATCTCGCCCTTGCCAGGCGTCTTCGGGGCGAGAGGTCCTAAATTGTATGTTGTATAACATATGTAGTGCTGTATATGTCTTTGCATTCATCAGTTGATTTTGTATCTCTCTCTTCTCCCGCTGTCTCTGTAGTTTGTATGATCGATTATTGTTCCTTGACAAGGCTGTTGCTTTGTATTGGCTCTTGATGGTTTCGGAGGACGTTGGCCTTTGAGTGCTGTGACTTGTTGGGTCTGCATACATGCGTTGGACCTGGACCCTGGCAATAGATTGTAGTATGCGTTGAAGCTGTATAGAGCTACTGCCGCGGCATTTAGAATGATATTGTTCTATCGACTACAGTTGGGCTGTTGAAAAAATCAAATTCTTATAGGGTGCTTTTACCTATAAAACAAAAGTTGGTCGAAATGAAGATGATTCATAAAAAGAAACAAAAATTAGGCACTGATATCCAACATCTAGCCTCTCAAATCCATTGTGTAACTGACATATTTTGTGTTTGTTTCTAAAATGTGTTAGCTCAAGTTGGAGTGCTGTGTGACATGCTAGTGTCCCATAAAGAAGGAATTTTCGACATGGAGTGGCTAGTATATCTTAAGCTGGTCTATTTAAGCTCGATCATTTGTATCAACTATGATAGCTAGTCCACACTTGTAGTAAAATGAAGCTGCTAAAGACACCACAAAGAATAGTGATCCAACTAATCACTGATTTTTATGCCTGAAGATTGGAGGTTTCGCTTTCTTAAGTAAGAAAGACAGGATGAAGTGCAGGGAATGCGGAAATATCCAAGCGCGATGAAAGGACTGAGTAGTGCAAATCCATGCTTACATTGGAACAATTGATTCTCACTGACTCTCGTATCTACTTGTACAAGACGTGAACTGATTGTATAATCAATACTCAGTCTCTCCAAAGGCGATGAGAAGATTTCGATGGAAACGATATCATTTGATGAAGAGCAATGATGCTCGTCTTGACACATGCTTAATCTCCAACATGAACACTGGGGTAGCGATATAGATCTTTTTGGATCGATGTAGAAATCAGATATGGATCAAATCAGGGAGATGCATTTTCTGTTTTTTTTTCAACGTCGGGAAACAAAGAAAAAACTCGGGGCTCCTTTTTTTTCTTTCTTAAAGACCGGCAGGAGTGCGTATAAAATGACCATCCCAGCATTTGAAACCAACATCGTTGTTGACCTAGGAGAAGAAAAAAAAAAGAGAAATGGCACGGGTCATTCGTCATGTTTTTGTCGTGGTGGAGCGAGGGAACACGAACTGTTTCGGGATCGCACATGACATCGACCGGGGCGCCAGTTTGAGTTCTGGCAAATATATCCTTGGTGCGAATATTTGAGGCTGAAGCATTGTAAGATCGGTAAGTAAGTACGCTTAGGTGGGACAAAAGAGATGGCGTACTAGTGTTAGGGTAAAGGTCGAGAATAGCGACTTCTTTCCCAGTGGCATTTGCAACGGAGTACCTTGTAAAAAGGGTAAGCGCCGTGTACGCGACCAGTCAGGACCTGGACAAACCAGCAAGGATCAGTGACACAGGAACCTTCAACATACGGGATGCTTTGAGATAATGATCATTAGCTGGGCGGATTCAAGATCTAATCGGAGCACCCCCACTCTCTGATATCACCCACGAAATTCTCAAACAAAAAGTCTTGAATATGTGTATTATTCAAGTCAGTGGAGTTGGGCATCGGTCCTGCCTATGAAAATGTTATATGTTGTAGCTGCCCAATCAGGAAGTTTACAAACGTTTTGATCCCAGTAGCTGCGAGGGGCTCGCGATTAGTGGGTGGTCATTTTGAGAAAAAGCACATGGACAGCATACTTTTGAGTGACATATATCTTTGTAGGATTGAGACATGAGTTTACCTCGCAAAAAAAGCAAGACTCACAGGAAATGGTACGTCATGAAAGGCAATATTTCTCCAAGTGATGCTAGAGATGTATTCAGCCGAGGCAAGATGCTTAGTCTGGATCAGAGCGCACTTCCGGGCCAAACCATTTCCACCTGTCCAACTCTTGAACCGTGCACCATAGAGAGTGCTGGTCTGAGCCCAGCTAAGCGGAAGAAGATGTCAGGATAAAAAAAGTCCAAACCATGGTGACATTTTCAATCCTGTGATGTCAAGAGTAAGCAGGCGATATCCAGAACACGATACAGGAAATGTGGAACTGACACTACATTCTGTACGTCCGCAACCTGACCTCCTTTTCCCAACGAGCCGATTGAAAGTCCATGACCACCTTCACAGTAAGAATCCCTTTCCAGAAGGTCAGTATAAATGGGGGACAGTTTGACAACAGCAGACCTGAATATAATATCTTTCCCACCGTTTCCAACAGTGAGACAATCATCACCATTCTGGACGAAGTTCCTCTCAAATAGCATGTTAGTACCACTTGCCGAAAAGCCTAGAAAAAGTTGAATCCATTAGAAAGTCTTGACTCTAATTCACTAACCATCGCTATGCAAATCGCATTAGTAGCACGATATCAAGCAACTGTTCAGTACGCACGTGTTGAAAGGGAATGACTGAAAATAATTTGTGTAAGGGATACCTTCTAAGGGTGAAATCAAACTCACGTCACTATCCGAGAGGGCATGTATGCGATTGTTGAATGCATGGAAGTTCACTGAGTCACTAGTAAGGAAGTTCCAGGCTACTGGCTGTGGAAGTGTCAGTTTGAATTTGACCAAGATGGATCAAAATCTCTCTACCTTCCATATCTTCATGTCCCGAATTACACCATTAGTGATCTTACTGAAGGAAATTCCATGTGGGCGGTTGTCCAAACCCGAACTTCCTTCGGCAGCATCCCACCACTAGAATCGTAGGGTCCAAAACTAACCAAAGAGATAGTGGGAACCCTACGCACTGCTTGACCGTGTCCGTCAATCCAACCCCATTGAGGATCTGTTGAACCTCGCAAAGTAACATTACGACCCCCATTGAAAGAGAACCTTTTTTCCGAGGAGTGAAAGAAGGAATATCAACGGCGGAACGAAGACAAACCAGGACCCCGGGAAACTCTGCGTTGATTGAGATCACCAAGGGCAGTGCAAACATAACTACAACGCACAGATGAGCCAACAATCGCTGTCTCTACTTGAGAAACATTTCCAGGATCAGCCAACGATGAGGAACTTGCCTTGAACGGTGGGAATATCTTCTGGGTATGTCAAGTTTCCCTCAATAGCTACTTCAACGTTGTTTAACACAGGAAACTTGATTGGGGTGAAAATGTTGTATGTAACTCCTTTTTGAAAGATAATACTTGAGTTTTCTGCGAGATCAGGCAAAGCTTTCATCAAGGCGGGCGTGTCATCTTGGCCGGGAGAATGTTGGACTAGAAATCTATTCCAGGCAAAAGATGCAGAAATCCAGGTTGTTGTAACGAAAAACGGAGACAGACGCATTTCCTGGCAGGTGGGAAATGGGTTTAAGATCAGAACTAGAAGTCGTAGTTATAAGCTAGCCTCCCGGTGCGTGGAAATGAAAGTTCAACAGTTGGCACACCTGTTCACATGGCTCTTATGACTCAGTATTTGAAAATCAGCGGGCCGTTCTCATGTGTCAAGATCTTAGAAGAACTTACTGAAACTATCTGGATAGTTCAAAGTGAATATCCAATTCGGAATGAACGCCGTTGTGAGAGGATTTACTTTGGACCGATTGAGCTTCTTAGACTAGGGCCCCGTTGTGGATGAATCGTATCTCAAAGACTTCTGAAGCGTCTGTAGTCATACAAGAACATCAATAGAATAAAGGCATTTACATAACCCTTTCAAGTAACTAATGACATGCCACAACATACAATGTTTTGAATCGAGTCCGGATTGTTTGTTATCAATGGGGAAAATGGCTAGGTGGGATCTAGGGAAACAATTGTCAAGGAAGATTACAGTTATAGAGCACATGGGTATCACGATCAATCAATCCATTGCACCTTCGAAAAGTTGATATTGGGCTTAGGTGTGTAACCGAGTTTTTCCATTCTTAGTTTCACTGAACGATGGATTTTGACGCCATTCGTCCGCTGTTTGGGGATTACACGGCCACGTCCATAGTTAATTCTGGAGTAAAGGTTAGGTGTTGGTGGAGATAACAACTACAAATAACACGTACGATATTTTGGTCGTCCACGTGTCATCGTCTTTTTGGAACTTAATTTTCTGTGGGATCAGTTCCGCGAGCCACCATAATTTTGCAATTTTCAACATATCGTTGATATCAGATGTGGCATCAGCAAGATCTTCTTCTTCTTCACTGACAAAGGAGTCATCTTCGATGGGAGCTCCATTGGCTCCAGGGAGGGTTAAGAACGGACAGGTCTCTGGCGGCGGCATGCCAGAGAATTCATGGACAAGAGGTGGTCGTGTCTTTACTTCCGGCCACAGAGATTTAGGATCGATACCGATGTGCGCGAACATTTTACGGTCGAATAAGATACCAGTGCCAATCTTGAAACATTCACGAACCATCCAGCGAAGGGAAACTCTTGCTAAACTATTTCGCACTTCGTTTTTGACGGCACCACCACCGACGTCTACGGGGCCGCAATCAGCATCTTCCTACATGTATGAATGCTTGAAACTCAGAAGCAACTCACCACAATGACACCCGGCGAACCAGACCTCCTCAACATCGGTTACGTGAAGTCCTTGACTGGTATACTGTGTCTCCCAGACTCGCTTAAGCCGCGGACCACGCTTCTTCTCACTTTGTTGACCTTGACCCCATTTGAGGCCAAGTTCTACTTCCTCGGGAGTCGAGCGGTTGAAAAAGTTGGGTTTAAAGCGAATTCGATGCTCATCGAGTGCCAAGGCTTGACGAAAATGCTTCACATGACTATTGAAAGTCGTAAAGGGAAGGCGCTTGGAGATCACGCCAACGGAACCCACGGTCTCCCTGTGGAATCTCCTTAATTTATATCAAATCGCGCACATATTGGGATAGGCTCACCAAACTCCAAGTAGCTGGATGTCAACGTCAATTGAAAAAGCTTTTTTAAAGGCTGCACTCTGTTTCCACCCGGTTTCATCTTCTCGGGAATACATCTTGTACGCAAACGGGACCTGTTGATGGTTTGACTTTGGCAACAAGCCGACCTACCGGATTTCAATTAATAGCTCACTCAGGATTACGAAGCGACCAACCTTGTGAACCCTGGTCGAGAAAGGGGTTGTCAGCAGCTGTCAGACCGAACCCTGTTCTGAGATAACTATCACTCACATTCCAGCCAATGCACGAGCAGTATCTAGACTGAAGTTCAATTCATGAATCTTTATGAGACCTGACACCACTCACATGCTCCTCGTGAAAACCCTGACACCAATAAGAAAAAATGTCAAAAAATGTCCAGTACAGAGCACGAAAAAAAACAAACCAAAGAGGGATATTTTATCACCATACTCGTCTATGCATACTGAATCTGTCATTCTTTTGAGATCAAAATGACCGCTCACAGTTTTGCATGAGGAATTCGTAACCACCTGTCACGGCTCTCAGTTGGTGTTCCACAAAAATTTAAATCCCATTCACTCATAACGTGTGCATTTAAGTGGACACCGAGAATGGCGTCAAGAACCTTATGAACTTTGGCCATCATAGGTTTGGCTACTTGGGGGATAGTGTACGTGCCGATTCCGGCCTAAAGGTGTGCAGCATGTTGGCCACCCGTGTAATAAGATGTGGTGTGTCGAATACGCACCTGATAATAGACGAGTTGTTTTGAACTGTCATTCTTCCTCAAGAGAGAAACGAAATTGACAATATTTGAATTCTAGGGATAAGCTTAGTTGAGCGCTTAGTTGAGCTGCGAAGTGGAAATTGACATCATCATCAAATTGGTCGCCTGAAAGGTAGGGCATTGGCTCCGAGGCAACGAATACGAGAGCAGATTTTACCTGTGCCATCAAAGCAAAGAATCAGTGTTCTATGTTTGTGGGTCGGTGGCACGCTTTCAGTGTCCCTGGCCTCGACTAAGTCTGACGCGAAGGAAGGCGACATTGGAGAGTACATGTCCTGGTCGTCTGATGGGATCATCGTAGAAGAAGATAAAAATGTGTTTGTATCACTATCGGTGGGAGAACTGGAATGGGAGGTAGCCATACGAAGTGAGACGGGTGGGAATGTTTATTTTATGTCGTCGGCCAGCGTCTGATTTCGGCGGGAACGGATAGTGTTGATGGCCGAGAATAGCTTTAAACACCACACTTCATTTTGCAAAGTCAGGCTAAATGCTTCTCATTCGTGAGATGGATTGCAGTCGTTCTCTATTAGAAGTTAAATTTCAGCGAGGCGATGTTCTTCGGAACTATAGTTCGGATCGAACAACTGCATATCATTTTAGAAACGATATCTTATGACTATTGGCAGCACGCTCATTACCTTGTGCGTAAATATATCTTAAGTTCCATCCGTTGCCGTTCGCCGAAACATTTAGGAAATCATCGCATATGCCAATGGTCTAAACAAACCCAATTCTAACCAAATATCGTTAGTCGATCAACACGAACACGTTCTATTCATCTATCAGAATATTTTTAGACATAATTTGTGCAAAGCAGCAATTGGGGTGATAGTCGGCAGCCATTATATAAGAATAAACCCTTTGTCAACTTATTGTGTCTTATGTTACTTCTGCTGAGCTGAGGCTGATCTACTTTCGATTCTCATGTTCCCACCTATCTTTATTCGGGATCCGAAGACGCCTAAGGGGTCGAAAAATCAGATAGCCTCGTGACACCGATCACTCCTCCATTATCAAGTTGTGGTTTGTCGTCTTGTGTCAAGCCCGGAGTACTTTGTCACAACTGTCATACTGAACCTCTTTGAACCAGCATTTAGTGTTTTCACGCCACTACCTGTCCTTGTGGTTAAACTAGGCCTACCCATGTCTCTATTCCAGAATAAATCTGGTTTCTATTTGCTACTTGACCTGACCATCTTGGGTACTCAGGAGATAAATTTTCCTATTGTGGATTGTAGTTCAACTATACAGGACTATTGTGAAGCCTGATTGGACTCCCTTTCCAACAGTTAGACCTCCATGGATTCTAATAACATTTTGCATACCAATTCACCTGGCCATGTCCCTGTAAAAGCCCAGCAAATGACAGTCTTAGTCCAATAAATAAGAATAAGAATAGAAGAAAGTATGAACTTCCTTTTTTTCTCTGCTCTGTAGTCCATTTATACTTCTAAGTACATGGTTCAAATCTTTACCAAGCAGCTGTCTCATAGTGATGGTTAAAGATGAAGATGCAGTTGAACTGTTTCCAACATATCAAAGTCACCTGACCTTGTTGAATGTTCCACAGTCTTTATAATGCTGAAATTTTTACAAAAACTGCCCAAATGAGTGACAGTTTGTAGTTCTTGTAACTTTATAAATAAATATTTATCATAGTCACATGATCATGGGAGATAAAATGGAGCTATGGTAATTTTCATTTTTTCATTATTTTTTTAAAGATTTTATAGCTATACTACCTATACTGATATGTTTTGTTAATATTATTGAGCTGCTACAATCCAATTTTCTCAAAACAAGCAAATACTTGGGCAGTTTTTTAATGACTGTATTTGTCTGTCCAAATCATCAATCTGTTCATTCTGGAGTCACCATAGTATAACCTGAAATGAATGGTTCTTACTCAAACCAGAGTCTGTCTCCTTTGGAGCCTCATAACCATCCTCTCTTTCCATTTGTGTTTGTTTTTCCTCTGTAGCAGAATCATTGCATACTTCATAACATGTACAGCCTATGCTAGGAGATAAAAAATGTATGAATCAACTTGGTTTCAACACTGGGCATACTATAATTATGTCATGTATCCTTCCTGCCATTTGAGTTAGGGACCTCAATTCATACTTGATGAAATAGCTTTCTGTTGGTAATATACTCAGGCATGTATCAGTAGCCACTGCATATGTCATTCATGGGACAAAATCTTGTTCTGTAGCTGACAACATCAACTCCTAATCAACAAACCTAATAGAAACTGAGTTAGTTGACGGTCAATTGCGAAGACCGGACGTACCGGTCAGGCATCAAAACAGGTGCCCATAAGCTCCACATATATAGTAACATGCAAGCCCAACTGGAAACCACACGCATCCACATCGCTACCTCTGATCTACCGATGTAGACATCTTGGTTAGGATCTGCAGGGCTGTCGATAGGATGCTTGGAGACGACATTCCTAAGGAATATAAAAAATGGTGAGATCAATGGATGAATGAAATCTCGATAGAACATACCAATCCGTGAGAAGCATAGCAACATACATCGTACCTCCAGCAAATATGACATGGAACCACGAGTACTAAACGAAGATGAGTAATGCATTGAAGGAGATCACAGAAGAAGACACACGTTGTAACGAGTACCAGTCTTCTCATCGTCGCGTTCTTCACCTTGGATTTCCTCGTCTTCATCGCCCCCATATGCCTGTTCCTCATACAAAGCAGATTCCGGAATGGCACTTGAAATAACGGTAAGGCCTATAGGATGTTGTAGAAATCATGAACAACCCACCCTGCCTCCACAGCCGCTAACATTGCTTGATATCGAGGGGTTTTAGTTCTCTCCGGTTGAGTTGTGACAAAGTCCATTTCCGAAGGATTTTCCTCACTTAATTGAATATGGCCACTATGTTTCTTCTGACCGACAAGTGCTCGACTCTGAGTTGCAGCGCGGGTTGTAGAGTATGCAATAGCCAAAAAGGTGAAGACACCACCAACCAAGACAACAGCCTTGCGGGTGCCTTCCCCTCCAGCCCCGTCACGAAGTGGGTTGCAAGACTTGATCGACTTGTGAGTGTGATTGGTGATAGCGGACACAACAAGATAGGTGCAGTAAAGTGCAACCATCGCAGACTGTGCAAGGCCCGACCGAGGATTGAACTCTTGCACAAGCGGGTGTACACACATGACGGTGATTGCGATACAAAATATGAGGTTGAATGTAATAAAAAACCGATTTAGAGTACAGCCTGCTCCCGCGAAATAGCCGTACAATAATCCGGTAAGAGTTATTGTAAAGGCATACATAAGGCCGGTCGAGCCAATGAGGACCCATTGCCATAGGTTTGAGGAAGGGGAGTTCTCCCAGTTCTCGAGGCACGTCTCGGACCATGAATGTGCAAAGTCAACCAGGAGGACGAGGCCAAGTAGAATGAAGATTGTTGCACCTATCAATGCAACATAATCTCCCCAGAAAATGAAGAATCCATTGGGAATGGCGAAAGATATAGATACAAGGACTAGCCACGCCAGAACCTTTGGACCCCACCAACTATAATTCCGTCAGTGGTAGTAAATTAGAAAGGGCAAAAAAGTTACCCATTCTGAATTGCCGCTCGTTTGTCTCGTGTATCCTTAACTCCTACCAACAAGCTGCTGAGGAGAAAATGGAAGAGAGCAAGGGCGAAACAGATCCGGTGCACCTGGCAGTACATGAGCCTTCATAGAGGTAAATTGGGCAAGGGCAGACCGCCAAAACTCCATAACAATTTTCTCCTTTACATTTCATCTTGATGTAGTCGAAGCTCCACTTCTCGATTTGTTTGACGACTACATCCGACTTCATCAACCAGGCAAGAATCGAATTCAGAGAGAATATGATCTGGATGAGAGCATGCTAATCAGAGCAAGACACATCAAATAGAAATTATTTTACAGCAAATCCAATGCGCGTTGCGATGGAAGAGTTGCAGTTACATGATTTGACGAACATGGAAGCTGAATGTAGGAATGCATTTCATGGATAGTTCGAGTTCTCAACAATAGCTTACCAGCTGTTGAAGTACAGCAGAAAGCAAGCCCTGCTAAGCATGACGAGGCTATAGAGCTGATCCCAGTGGCGAAGGGGAGAGAGAGTAGGAGACCCATGGTGGACGTTGCAGTGTAGGTCGTTGGTCAGCCGTTATGACATCACGTGTGTTGTAGATTCAAAATAAAACATGGTCCAAACCATACTGAATGATGCAGGTATAGAATGGGTGCTTTTTAGGCCAAGTTTGACAGTCAAGGGGTCAAAGGCGCATATGTGGTACGAGTTTCGTTCTTCTATGCGGCATCTTTCCTTGCTCCGTAAAAAATGTGGACCGACTGACACAGTGAAGCTGGTGTACTGGCATTTTTAGTACCTATGGGCTTGAGTTTGTTGGCGCAAGATCTTCCTCTGGACCATTGTCAGCTGACTTATTTCACATTGATACATTCATAGTATTAGTATGGTGCTTAGTAGTTTCAGCAGTGCTGTTACATTACTAGAGATGTCAGAGACTCCTCGGGACAAAGGGTGTAGCTTTAGTCATGGTGGTCTTCGCTTTGCAGTCAGATGTAGCAGGCCCAACAACCTTCGAGATATCAGCATATTCAAGATTCTTAGGGCATTGACATTTGCAATTTTTCAAGACAAAGTAGGTTAAGGGTTATTCAAGGATGAACTTGGCGAGGGGGATGTTGTAAAATTAATATTCATCCAATGTTTATTCTTGCAAGCTATGTATCATCAGGCGGTGATTACAGATCAAAGAACATGTTTACACATGGGCAATCTCGATTACTCCAACTTTGCCAATTATGCCTACATTGTTCTTGCTGGCCACTCAAGCATTGGGGAGAAGACGGCGGATGTACTCAATGAGAGCACTATACCTCAATGTCAGACGCCATTCAGTATCATCAATGACGACCTACCGGACGGGACGACCAGTCATGCCCTTCTCTTGATAAGATGAAGAGCGTGTAGCCTCCATAGTACCAGCAATGTCAATGTGTGCCCAGTTCAGAGTTGCTGGTGATTCGTCTTTTGGCTCAGCACCCTCCGCAAATGCCTTCAGGAACAGAGCGGCAGTGATGCTACCAGCAGGACGTCCACCAGTCTGACCATGATTCAGCACAAGGTGAGAGCCATCAAACACATTACATACATTTTGGAGATCAGCGTTGGAGCCATGTATCTGAACAAGATAGTCGTCATCGAGTGGCATACGCCAAAATCGGTCGTATTCAGCCTCCCCCGCAGCGCGAAGGTGCTCCCAAAGTTCATCAGAGGTCTGATGAAATATCATCAGTTTCATTGTTTTCACGACGCTGGCAACTTGAACATGCAGAGTAGACAGCAGAGTAAACCTCTCCAAGAGCAATTACACAAGCACTAGGATTACGGTCAGATATAACAAGGTCGACTGTCATAGTTACCTACCCAGTCAAAGTCGCGACGTCAATCAGACTGTGTGGCCTGTACTCGGTGATCGTGTAGTAGATAGCATCTGCGAATGGGCCCCAGTCAGGAAATGAGGACAAATTGAACAAATATTGACACACCAGCAAGGACAAGCCGACCCTCGGCGTCGGTATTGTCGATTTCGACAGACTTGCCGTTCATGGCGTAGACACTGGGATCTTGCATGTCAGTCGCCTGTCACCAAGTCAAGAATACTTACATATCTCCAGGTTTAGTGGCGCTGGGTCCCGGCATGTTCTCAGTCAATGGAGTGACAACAATCAAATTGACACTGGAACCTTCTTGAGGGAGTTTGGATAATTGGTACTAGGTTGCAAACTCACCCGAGTTTCAACTTAGCAATTGCAATAGCAGCTGAGGCAACAGCGGCAGCGCCACCTCGAGTGAAGTGGGTAATCCGTGCGTCGAATCAATATAAGACGTACCCATGTCGCCTCGCATCAATTTCATACCCTAAGGAGGACACATTCAACATGCTGCAACTGGACTTTCACGAAGAATCAACCAACACTACCAGGTTTCAAGCTGATACCTCCAGAATCGAAGGTAATACCTTTGCCAACAAAGGCGACGGGTGGGGCGGACTTGTCAGCGGCACCCTTGTAATGACTGTGAATGATGAGTCTAGCTACCCAGAGTCAACATTTGAACCTACATTTCAAGGATCTTAGCAGGCTCTGATGTTCCACGCGTGACTGACAAAAACGTGTTCTGCAACGAAGATCTGGGTCGAATGCACATCACAGCGGCAGAGACAACGCACCATGTTTTTTTCTTGGGCCCAAGCTGACGATACATCAGCTCATGATCAGGTCCAAAAGGGAACACAAACCCTCGTCACGGACAAAGATCTCAACATTTGAAACACCCTCGAGCTCCTTCTTGATGCGCTCTGTGAAGATCTGCGTCGTGGGATAAGGAACGGAATAGGGGCAACCAGAAGAGCACATGCCGTTGGTGTCATCATATTGGCCGGGAGTTCGGCAAGCTGTCCAATCAAAAATTGAGCAAGATGATAAACTGACTTAAGTTCCCACTTGCAGTTCGAGCCAAGTTTTGAGCTTCCGCATAAATGGTACCGGAGTCCCATTCCTTGGATTGTTCCAAGGGGGTGATAGTGAACCTGTCTGGAATAAACTCCTTAAGATTCGGATCGAACTGCGATGGAGGTGATGTCTTCAGCGAAAATTTATACTGGGCGAGGTAGGCAGCAACGGCTAATCATGTGTCATCAACGGAAATCTCAAATGACAAGCAAAGTACCAGCGGCATGAGGGTCGGACGAGGCATCAACCGATACTTGATCGATACCGTCGTAGTTCTTGAGCTCCTTTATGCCAGCGCCGACGGATTTTCGGACTAGCTCGCTTCTCTCGTCTCCCTTTTTCTGGGAAAATTTATCACCGAGAGAAACTAGGGTAGCCGTCTTGCCTTGAGGGGTGTTGAAGAAGGTCCTGGTGATACCTACTTTGGGAGGCTTGTCGCCAGAGGGGGTAGACTTCCAGAGGGATTTGGAGTCGACGCTGGCAACTGTAGTTGGTGCAGCAGAGGGGTCAAAGGGGAGGACAACGGCAGACATAGCTTTGTTGTATGTGGAAATCAGACGAACACATCTTGCCATTTGTGTTGCCTAGTCACAAGACTCGCGATATGTTTTCTGTCTATGCCAAATACCTACAAACAAGCCTTGTCGGTTGCCTGAGCTCAGAATCACAGTCAGAATAACAGTTAATTAGGCTCTCTTCAACTTGAACATCTACAGACACATTTCATCTGCATTGTGTTGTGTACTTGTGATGTACTTTCTTAGTGGTCATCAAGCTTATTGATCAAGTCCTTGTAACAAAAGTACCAAAGATTACCTCTTGGATTGATAGCTACCTGATGACAAAATGTTGGATATGTCATTGAAATGATCGAAGAAGGGTTACAAATGCAAACAACTACCCTATATTACTGAAACAATAAATATGAAACAATAAGAACATACTGATCATGTGCATTGCACAGGCTCACATCAAATCCAGAATCTGAATTTTCTCATCCCTAACATAATAGTTTCATTTCTGTTGACTCCATACCCCAACAGCATGATGCAAGTAGATGTCAAATGGTTCACATGTTTACCACAGTCTGGACCAGTAACAATGTCAATTGACATCAGCTTGCAGAAATGGAGATTGGATCTCGATCCCTATGTCAGACACTGCTGGTCAAGTTGACATTAAGATCAAGATCTGATCTCTGTTTCTGCATGCTGATGTTAATTGACATTGTGATTGGTCCAGGCCATGGTGGATGTGTGAACCATTTGATATCCACTTGTATCCGTTGGGATATTGAGTCGATGTCATGATGAAAGTACAAGAACCTTCTAGAATATTTTATTTTTTTCAGTATATAAGATTGATAGCTAGTTATTTTGTATTCATTGGTTTGCAACAGAATAGAGTATTCCAAGCCAAACCAACTTGTGACTCTGTTTTTCACTTCAGTATCAGGCTGTCTGAGTATGGAGGCAACTCAAGAAATGAGACTATCATGTCAATAATCAACTTAATGGGGAAGAAATAGCATGCTATCTACTAACAAATCAATAATCATTCACTCAAGTTTTTTCTTATCTTGATCATAGTCACAATAAAACAAAAATACCAGTATTATGGAGAAAACAGCACAGTGGCCAGGCCTCATGGCTCAGGGACGATACATTGATACCCAAAATGGTGGGTGGAGTGTTTCATAGCCTCTGAAAATCTTTAAAAGACCCTCAGGGTATGTTTTCTCCCTCTGCGATTCCCTCAATTGTGGCTATGGCCTCTTACTCCAGCTTCCATTTTTTTGACAAGCTGCCTGCCAATGTAAAGCGTATGATATTTGTGCAAGCATTTGAAGACAGTAATTGGGACGCTGTAGAGTTAGCATGGGTGTCACGTGAAGTCAGGACCTGGTGAGTTCTGCTCCACAACTTGTGACCTATCCCTGAATAATTTGTCTAGGATCGAGCCTCTGGTGTATCAGGGTGTTTTTGTCAATAGAATGATGATTTCTTCCGTGAAAGCCCTGCGAGTCCATCAAATACGCTCCAAGATGCTAGTGAATAGACTTCAAACCCAATGGGAACCTAAGGATTTATATACAAAATATGTCCAACGGCTTTTAATTGACAATTTGCAATTGGCGCCGATTCTCCTGCCATTGTGCAAAAATCTTACGAGCCTAGCAATCGGACTCAATCCTGACGAGGCCGGACAAGCAGTAATGCATCCCCTTTTCACCTCTAACACCTTATCCTTTCCAAAACTCCGACGGCTTTGGCTTTTTTGGGGTATACTTCCTCCCAGGCGGCGCTCGTTTCGTAGTTCAATTTTTAAGAGTCTGACGCATCTCGAGGTTGATCTCGGTAACGATAAATATTGGTCTGGCCTTTCTTCATTGAAGAACTTGACGAACTTGCGCTTAAACATCAGAAACACACACATCGAAAATGCGAGCCAAATTGAAGACGTGCTTCACAGGATCATCTATATTATACTCCCAAATCTTCCTCCAAGTCTGAAATACTTCACGGTTTTGTTTGAACCCCGGTATGCCGCGTACACGGCCTCCAAATCCTGCACCCAGATTTGTTGGGATATCGAGATAGGAAAATACGACTCTCGTCTCCTATTAGACTGGTCGGGTTTTGCGCCTTCGCAAGTCGTGATTGGGCAATTTATCCTCAGCCGTAATCTTGATCTCCTCAACTCCTGGACATACTCATCTCGCTGTTATATGGACTGTTGGAGGAGGGCGGAATTAGAGATCGAGAATCGTAACCGTAGATATGGCTCAGTGTAGATATCGGGAACTGCTTTCTACACAACAATAGACCGGGCTTGAACAAACTCAATAGATATCTCTAATTAAGTTAATCAAGTTTGACAGTCAAGAAAAATCAAACCAACTATGTAATGGCGTCAGCGTGGCCTTTTCCGAAGACGACGGTTTGTAATGATCACTTTGCTGATGAGCCTACACGAAACAATTTTTCGATGTGCTTTCTAAACCAGGCTTCCCGGAAAACAATAGCCTCTTCCCTCCAGTAGGCGCTTTCATGCTCTGCCTAAATTAGTCAACTCTTTTAATCACTGTTCAATAAGTGACGAAATTTCATCATCTTTTATCAAAGGAAGACTGAAGCCGGATCATCCACCGGACTTGAATGAGCTACATATCGGTGCTGTGTAAGCTCCTAGACGATACCGAGATGCCGAAGGAAGAGCATCTTTACAATACTTTTGGTCATTTCTCGTGGTCAGATCAAATAAAATAATGATATATACAAGTTGACCTAGTCAACAAAAAGTTCGAATACTACAGACAAAAAAACAGTCCATACTTATGTCAACTTCAGAAACAATTATATCTGTCATCGCCACTCTGTTCTTCTGAACAAACGAAAAACTCGAATGTAGGTCTCAGATCGCTGTTTCCACCTCTCATGATAAGAAGTCTTTCGTGTGAGAGCCGGAACATTGCTATAGGCAAGCCGAATCAGCATGTATGACCCCGATAATAGCAACACAGAGTACTCACTGGCACAGATATCATCATGGGCTTCCAAGAATCGGTTACAATACACACAATGAGTGTGAATGAAACTGATTGAGCCGGGAAGATGGATGATAGATCAAGTTCGAAAACTGTCATTATCGATGACGATCAGTCGTCGAAGTCGGGGCAGGGTATGCCGTGCTTGTGGAGGATAGACCTCAGCGTCAAGGCGCGGGTCTTCCAGATCTCCTTCTCCGTCGTCAACTTTTCAACTGCTTGCTCGAGCGCAATCTTGTGCTCGAGCTTCTTCATCCTACTCTTTCTAGCTGCAATTGTGTTCTTCCTCCTCCTCTTTTCGATCTCCTGTTGATCATTGCTGGGAATACCAGACCGCTCCTCCTCCAGTTCATCCTCTTCGCCTTCGGATGGAAGGGATGTGCGCCGCTTCTTCTGGGTGTAGAAGGAAGGAACGTCTTTACGAGACGTGACGGAGGGTGTGACATATCGCCTTGGTTGGGTAGGCGCATCGAGGGGCAGGACCCCTTCGGGAGAGAGACGTTTGGTAGGACTGTAAGAAGCGACTGGGATATTTCCAGGACAACGTGCCATGGAAGGTGTAACATATATGCCTCCAGCGGCATCAACAGGGGAAGAGATGTAGGTCGAGCAGAAGAGAGCAGGAGAGCTAATAGACTCGAGAGAGTACTCGTAGGGAAGTTCGTTCTGCATGGGGGGCGGTATGAAGCAATGTAGAGGCGAAAGGAATCACAGCAGACATTATATACCGTGAACTGCATTCCCGCCCCAGAAGGCGATGCCGACTCTGAGCCTAAAATAACCGAACACAGCACCCGACTTTTTTGACGCGGCTGTGCGTCCAGTTGATCGCCGCTAATCGGCAAGAATATTTCTCGGCTTCAGAGATGATCACCAACACGTGATACCGCCCGAATCCCTTTTCAGGAAGCGAATTCGGGACCGATGACGTGAAGGCAATGTAGCCTCCATGCGTTTTCTCTCGGAGAGATGAATGATCTACAGTCTCACGAGTACACTCACCCGAGAGACAGACGAGTACCTCGATAGGTTTACAGATTGGAATAGTTGTTCGTGTAGATTATCAATACATTGAAGGGTCCGATGATCAGAAAGAGTCTGAAAGCCAATGAATACCTGTACTATGGCCGACGGGGACAGGATGGTTGAGTCTCAGAACCTGTACTTGTCCACTCGGGAGCAGGTATAGGTGGGCATGATCCGACTTGCTCTTCACCGCCACGATGGAGGCTGTGTTTATCATCAACGGCACTAACAAACTCAGCACAGCACAGTGGTGTCGCACTAACGATTTAAAATTGGCCATCTTTCTCATCCAAGTAACATCGTGACAAGTAACGCCTCCGGAAAATTCCGGCACCCGCTTTCTCTGTTCGTTCCCAATCATGCGCACCCAAATCCTCTCTGCAGCCCTCCGTGCGGCTTCGCGCCCTTCTTTGTCTCTGTCGTCTGCACGGACCATCCCCTTCCTTGCTCGCCATGCTTCGGGACACGCTGGGGAGTCTTTCGAGTCCTTCTCCGAACGATACGTCCACTTTTTCCAAAATGCTGAAGACCTCTTCGAAGTTCAGCGTGGCTTGAATAACTGCTTCGCACACGACTTAGTACCTTCAACAACAGTTGTTGAGGCCGCTGTGAGGGCTGCGAGGCGCGTAAACGACTATGCCACCGCTATCCGCATTTTTGAAGGTGTAAAGGAGAAGGTCGAGAACAAGCAACAATATGAGCTTTACTTGCAGGAACTGCAACCTCTGCGGGAAGAACTTGGTCTGTGATTTCATAGAAATACATATTTGGTGTTGACGTGGTCTTCCAGGTCTTGTTCTCAAGGAGGAACTTTACCCTTGATCATCACAAACACTGGGAGATGGCCTAGAGTACGTCGGTTACGTCTTTCATATTTTCATGCGTGACCATTGCCATCGCTGCGGCATTAGATGTATTACTTTTGTCGATCATTTAGTTTATTGGCGCTCACACATGTACGCACACATCAAAAGGCTTTTTGTTCCGTCCATTTCAAGGGTGGTGTAGACTGCTCATACCTCGTATCGAAGGGTAACATATGAGGCCTCTTATTTTACCTGCCACACTGGCCTTTGCATCTTTTGAATATTTCGCATGCTCTTTTTCGGTACTAGCCGATCCATGTCTTTGAACCTATACCAAAGTTTGTTTGGCTTTCGGATCATCCCAAGTCATTCAACTTAACTAAATTGGCGAATGTACGCCTAGTTATGGAGTAGTGTCCCAATGTTGAGATTTTGGACGTTCTTCTAACAATTTTCGGAGCAATTGTTGAATGTCTCTACTCACTTTATCTGGACTGGCATTGTACGCTTGCTTGCTTTGATGATGATGATACCAGTATATGACTGGGTGCGTAGCACTTGACATTATTGGAGATAGTTTGCATTTATATGGTTGTTCCTATCAAGCTAGCGAACAGGGTTTCACTGGAATTCATTCTCATTGAAACCGATCATTGATCAGTCTTGACTATATTTATCGACAAAATTTGCTCTAGTGAGGTGGCGACATAGGTGCTAGCCCTCCACATATGGATTTTTTCCTTTCTAGTCTTCCCAGGGAAATGGAGGTCTCACACTAGTGATGTTGGATTCGCTTATAAGGTGCGTACAGAACCTCAAGCTTTTTTCAAGTCGACACCTCCCTTTCGCGCTTTTACCTACTCTTCTGCTCTAGTTTCTAACTTACTTGCACTCAATTGCCATGCAGGTGTCATTATTTACTGCCCTCATCACTCTCGCTATCTCAGCATATGCTGCTCCAAGTGGTGGAGGCATTCCTGCCGCAGCCAACTTCCCCTCGGGTGGCTTGGACATCCCTTCCCTCTCACGCGGCTATGACATCCCTGCCCCCTCGGGTGGCTTTGACCTCCCTTCCCTCTCGCGCGGCTATGACATCCCTGCCCCCTCGGGTGGCTTTGACCTCCCTTCCCTCTCGCGCGGCTATGACATCCCTGCCCCCTCGGATGGTTATGGTATCCCTTCCCCCTCGCGCGGGTTTAGCATCTCTATCCCATTGGGCAGCCCCAGCCCTTGCCCCTCGAGCGTCTTCACGACTGTTTGATGTTTCCTCCGTGAATGTTGCCGATGATATCTGACCCACTGTGCCGTTATTGTGGTTGATCATTATTGAAGAGGACCTTTGCACTCATGCTATCGGATCGGAATGGCGCCTTTCATATTTCCATCGACATTTCTTTTGGTATTTTAGACTAATCAAAACCCTGCAACCGGCCATCTTGTGCGCACGCACATTTACATACTATTCCTTACTCTCATACTTTGGACATTTACCTTGCCAGTCGTTTAACGTGTTCGGTGACTCCTGAGATATTTACTTTTAATTCATGGTCATTCCGTCAATGGAACTGACCTTCCTTCTGTCAATGGGACTAATGTTCTGTCTATGCCTTTTGCCACGGTCGGTGTTATTCATGGAACTCATCATTCTGTCTATGGTACTGATATGCCTGCCAATAATGCTAGCGGTGCCGAGGCTCCTGGTGTTGTTCCCACTGCGTCCCAGGGATCATGCAAAATAAATTCTACTATTATTTCTCACCTTCCTGCTGTACATCCTGAAAATCTTCCTTCTATGCACCACTCTAATGCTACCTTCGTAGCCCCTACATTAACACTCTTTCCTGCTCTTGAGCTCCTACATCTAACTTGGGCGTGCGTGTCTTCTGCTTGAGCTTTCGCTTCTGCATCTACTACTGCTAGCGGTGTAAGTGACGTAAGTGGTGGGAAGATGGATGGCAATGCATTGCACTGTTAAAACGCAGTTGAGGATACCGCTTGACAGACTTAAGTTTTGTTTCACTATTGCTTGCTCTTGTTGTTCATGCAGTACAAACGTGTTGTTAGACCATTGTATCTTGAACAGATGCAAAATTGAAGTGAAAAAAAAATAATGGGCAAGCTGGCCGATTGAAACTTGACTAGTAGTCAAGTCCAACGTCTTCATCCACAAAATCCCAATCGTCTTCCACTCCTTCATCAATCTTTTGCCCATGTAGAGTCCTCTGATTCAAAATATGAGTACGTTTCCCACTTGATGCCGTTGCACCCGTCCGATATGAAGAACCCCAAGTCGTCGAGGCTGGAATTGAGACCCGGGATACACGAGCACGAGAAGTCGGATTCATGTTGGTTGCTTGCCGAAGTTGGGCAAAATCCAGAGGAAATGATCCCGGTGTTGGCGGAGGTAGAAGCGGAGTCGCCTCATGCGATGTTCTATATAGACCCGTTACGATCCAATGTCATTCAAGAGCT
>Ga0153955_100291_pt1 | contig 30415 bp, 27 predicted proteins | sample TSFL039MetaG_FD_104744 | JGI IMG/M metagenome (GOLD analysis project Ga0153955, IMG submission 104744) | Attine ant fungus gardens microbial communities from Florida, USA - TSFL039 MetaG | ecosystem: Host-associated > Fungi > Mycelium > Unclassified | place: USA: Florida, Wekiwa Springs...
CCGACCATGCTGCAGCGTGCCGCGCAGGTCGAAGCGTGCCGGATCGCGTAGCATAACGCCCGCAAGCAGCAGTTTTTCTGCCTGCTCCTGCTGGTAAGTGCGCTCGAGAGTTGCCAGTTGCAGACGGTTATTTACGCCATCAGTTTCGCTATTGCGTGCCGGGTGTACCGCATTGATGACCCGACCTTCCTGATGCGCCAGGGCAATGATGTCGGTGATGTAATATTCACCCTGAGCATTATTATTGGTAAGTTTTGCCAGCCAGCGTTTTAGATCACCACCGTTAGCGATCAGGATGCCAGTATTGATTTCATTAATGGCCAGTTGCGCAGGGCTGGCATCTTTCTGCTCAATAATGCCGACGATGGTGCCATTTTCACGCACGATGCGGCCGTAGCCCGTAGGGTTATCCAGTACGACGGTTAACAGTCCAATCCCGCCTTCCGGCTTCGCGTCGCGCAGACGTTGTAATGTCTCTTCAGAAATCAGCGGAACATCACCATAAAGCATCATGATGTCTTCGTCGTCTGCAAAGTGCGGAGCTGCCTGCTGCATGGCATGCCCGGTACCGAGTTGTTCTGCCTGCAACACCCAGTTAACGGCACTGTCGGTTAACGTGGCTTTGAGCTGGTCACCGCCGTGTCCGTAAACCAGATGAACCTGTTGCGCACCCAGCCCTTTTGCGGCATCAATGACGTGCTGAACCATCGGTTTACCTGCCAGCGTATGCAAGACTTTTGGCAGATCGGAATACATACGGGTGCCCTTGCCAGCCGCAAGAATCACCACACTCATCGCACTGTTAGACATATCTATCCTGACTGATTTTTGACTGAGGAACGTTAAACGATTTAGCACTGAGATTACTACATTTTTCTCGTTCCGAAATTAGCTATTATCCCGCTATCCGGGCTTCAGATAAAAAAAATGCCAGCCCAATGGGCTGGCATTTCGTGACGCATAAAGCCGGATTACATCGCTTTTTTGGTCAGCTCGATCACGCGCAGTTTGGCAATGGCTTTCGCCAGTTCCGCAGAAGCCTGAGCATAGTCCACGTCGCCGTGGCTGCTGTTCATATGCTCTTCTGCTTTACGTTTTGCTTCCAGGGCACGCGCTTCGTCCAGATCGGTACCGCGAATAGCGGTATCGGCCAGAACGGTAGTGCTGCCAGGCTGCACTTCCAGCACGCCGCCAGAGAGGTAAATAAACTCCTCTTCGCCGTGCTGTTTCACGATACGGATCATTCCAGGCTTAATGGCAGTCAGCAGCGGGGCGTGGCCAGGGAAAATCCCCAGTTCACCTTCGCTACCTGACACCTGAATTTTCTGTACCAGACCAGAGAACAGTTGGCTCTCTGCACTGACAACATCCAGGTGATAAGTCATAGCCATAATTTTCCTCCTGGGAAACCGTTATTACAGTTTCTTCGCTTTTTCGACCGCTTCTTCGATGGCACCAACCATGTAGAAGGCCTGCTCTGGCAGGTGGTCAAATTCACCTTCCATGATGCCTTTAAAGCCACGGATGGTGTCTTTCAGCGTCACGTATTTACCTGGAGAACCGGTGAACACTTCTGCTACGAAGAACGGCTGAGACAGGAAGCGCTGAATCTTACGCGCACGTGCCACCAGCAGTTTGTCTTCTTCAGACAGTTCGTCCATACCCAGGATGGCGATAATGTCTTTCAGTTCCTGATAACGCTGCAGCAGTGACTGTACGCCACGTGCAACATCGTAGTGCTCCTGACCCACAACCAGTGGATCCAGCTGACGGCTGGTTGAGTCCAGCGGATCAACGGCTGGGTAGATACCCAGAGAGGCGATCTGACGGCTCAGGGTGACTGTTGAGTCTAAGTGAGCAAAGGTGGTTGCCGGTGACGGGTCAGTCAGGTCATCCGCAGGGACGTAAACGGCCTGTACGGAGGTGATTGAACCGGTTTTGGTGGAGGTAATACGCTCCTGCAACACACCCATCTCTTCTGCCAGCGTTGGCTGATAACCTACCGCAGATGGCATACGACCCAGCAGTGCAGAGACTTCTGTACCAGCCAGGGTATAACGGTAGATGTTGTCGATGAACAGCAGAACGTCACGGCCTTCATCACGGAATTTCTCCGCCATGGTCAGACCGGTCAGTGCAACGCGCAGACGGTTACCCGGCGGCTCGTTCATCTGGCCATACACCAGCGCAACTTTGTCGATAACGTTGGAGTCAGTCATTTCGTGGTAGAAGTCGTTACCCTCACGAGTACGCTCACCCACGCCGGCAAATACCGAGTAACCTGAGTGCTCAGCCGCAATGTTACGGATCAGCTCCATCATGTTTACGGTTTTACCCACACCCGCACCACCGAACAGACCGACTTTACCGCCCTTCGCGAACGGACACATCAGGTCGATAACCTTGATGCCGGTTTCCAGCAGTTCCTGCGAGTTAGACTGCTCTTCATAAGAAGGCGCAGGGCGGTGAATAGAGGAAACCTCTACTGCACTGCCATCTTCTTCTTTCAGGTCGCCTTTCATGTCGATAGGCTCGCCCAGCACGTTCATGATACGGCCGAGGGTTGCTTTACCAACCGGTACCTGGATCGGTTTTTTCAGGTCGGCAACTTCCAGACCGCGCTTCAGGCCGTCAGAAGTACCCATGGCGATAGTACGCACTACGCCACCACCCAGCTGCTGCTGAACTTCCAGCACCAGACGAGCATCACCATTCTTAACCTCAAGAGCGCTGTACACTTGCGGTACTGCATCCTGAGGGAATTCGACGTCAACTACGGCGCCGATAATCTGGACAATCTTTCCAGCTGCCATCTTGAATCCTCTACCTAATTCCAAACCTGGTTAAACCGCGGAGGCTCCCGAGACGATCTCGGTAAGTTCCTGGGTGATGCTGGCCTGACGAGCTTTGTTGTAAACCAACTGCAGCTCTTTGATCAGATTTCCGCCGTTATCGGTTGCAGCTTTCATTGCCACCATACGTGCGGCCTGCTCACTGGCCAGGTTTTCCACCACACCCTGATAAACCTGCGATTCGACATAGCGACGCAGCAGCGTATCCAGCAGCGCTTTCGGATCGGGCTCGTACAGGTAATCCCAGGTCTTCGCCTTCATCTCTTCTTCACCTTCCGCTGGCGGTAACGGCAGCAGTTGGGTAATGGTCGGAGTCTGAGACATGGTGTTGTTGAACTTGTTGTTAACAATGTACAGCTTGTCGATACGGCCTTCATCGTAGGCCTGCAACATCACTTTTACCGGGCCAATAAGATCAGACAGCGCAGGCTTATCGCCCATGCCAGTGACCTGTGCCACTACATTGCCACCAACAGCGCCGAAGAATGACACGCCTTTCGATCCCACAATGGCCAGATCGCTCTGTACGCCTTTGTCGGACCAGGCCTTCATCTCTGCCAGCAATTTTTTGAACAGGTTAACGTTCAAACCACCACAAAGCCCGCGGTCAGTCGAAACGACCAGGTAGCCGACGCGCTTAACGTCGCGCTCATCCAGGTAAGGGTGCTTGTATTCCAGATTGCCTAACGCAAGGTGACCAATCACTTTGCGCATGGTATCTGCATACGGACGGCTGGCCGCCATGCGTTCCTGCGTTTTACGCATTTTGGAGGCGGCGACCATTTCCATCGCTTTGGTGATCTTCTGCGTATTTTTTACGCTTCCAATCTTGGTACGTATTTCTTTTGCGCCGGCCATTAGCTTCTCCTCAAAGCCTTGCGGCCTGCCTTTTCAGACAAGCCGCCAGACATTACCAGGACTGGGTTGCTTTAAACGTCTCGAGGAGGCCTTTCAGCTTCTCTTCGATGTCGTTATTGAAGTTACCAGACTGGTTGATTTCAGCCATCAGCTCGGCGTGATCGCGATCTGCGAACGCCAGCAGAGCCGCTTCGAAGCTACCAATTTTTGCCAGCTCAACGTCGTTCAGATAGCCGCGTTCCGCTGCGAAAAGAACCAGACCCTGTTGCGCGACAGACATCGGCGCATACTGTTTCTGCTTCAGCAGCTCGGTCACTTTCTGACCGTGGCTCAGCTGTTTACGGGTTGCATCGTCCAGATCAGACGCAAACTGGGAGAATGCAGCCAGTTCACGGTACTGTGCCAGCGCGGTACGAATACCACCGGACAGTTTCTTGATGATCTTGGTCTGAGCAGCACCACCTACACGGGATACAGAGATACCCGGGTTAACAGCCGGACGGATACCGGAGTTGAACAGGTTAGACTCCAGGAAGATCTGACCATCAGTAATCGAGATTACGTTGGTCGGAACGAACGCAGAAACGTCACCCGCCTGAGTTTCGATGATAGGCAGTGCGGTCAGAGAACCGGTCTGGCCTTTTACTTCACCATTGGTGAAGCGCTCAACGTAGTCAGCGCTAACGCGTGATGCACGCTCCAGCAGGCGAGAGTGGAGATAGAACACGTCGCCCGGGAATGCTTCACGACCTGGTGGACGGCGCAGCAGCAGAGAAATCTGACGGTATGCAACAGCCTGCTTAGACAGGTCATCGTATACGATCAGCGCATCTTCACCGCGGTCACGGAAGTATTCGCCCATGGCGCAACCCGCATACGGAGCCAGGTACTGCAGTGCAGCAGACTCAGATGCAGAAGCCACAACAACGATGGTGTTAGACAGCGCACCGTGTTCTTCCAGTTTACGTACCACGTTAGAAATGGTTGACGCTTTCTGACCAATCGCAACGTAGACACACTTGATGCCTGAATCACGCTGGTTGATGATGGCGTCGATTGCCATCGCGGTTTTACCGGTCTGACGGTCACCGATGATCAGCTCACGCTGGCCACGGCCGATTGGAATCATCGCATCGACAGATTTGTAACCCGTCTGAACAGGCTGGTCTACGGACTGACGATCGATAACACCGGGTGCAATCACTTCGACTGGCGAGAAGCCGTCGTTGTCGATTGCGCCTTTACCGTCGATAGGTGCACCCAGGGTGTTCACCACGCGGCCCAGCAGGCCACGGCCAACCGGTACTTCCAGAATACGGCCAGTACACTTGACCTTCATGCCTTCGGCCAGGTCAGCATACGGACCCATCACCACGGCACCTACAGAGTCACGCTCGAGGTTCAGGGCGATAGCGTAACGGTTTCCCGGCAGGGAAATCATCTCACCCTGCATTACATCGGCCAGGCCGTGTACGCGGATGATACCGTCACTTACAGAAACAATAGTACCTTCATTGTGAGCTTCGCTCACGACATTGAACTGAGCAATGCGCTGCTTGATCAGTTCGCTGATTTCGGTGGAATTCAGTTGCATATGCTCCAGTCCCCTTAAGACTGCAAGACGTCTGCCAGACGGTCAAGACGGCCGCGTACGCTGCCATCAATCACCAGATCACCCGAACGGATGATCACGCCTGCCATCACAGACTTATCAATTTTGCAATTCAGCTTAACTTTGCGTGACAGACGTTTTTCCATCGCGGCGCTGATTTTAGTCAGCTGGTCGTCACTCAGCGTGCTGGCAGAAATGACATCCACTTCGGCCGTCGCTTCATACGCGTCCCGAAGTTGAATGAATTGCGCCAGTACAGCTGGAAGCGCTGTCAAACGTCCGTTTTCCGCCATCACCTTAATCAGGTTCTGCGCGGGTTCATCCAGTTGATCACCACAGACTGCGTTAAACGAGGCAGCCAGCGCTTCAGGTGCTAACGCACCGGAAAGCAGGTCAGCCATCTGTTCATTGGCAGCCACTTCTGCGGCAAACGCCAGCATCTTTTGCCAGCGTTCAATACTTTGATGCTCAACAGCAAAGTCAAAAGCTGCTTTGGCGTAGGGGCGAGCTACAGTAATCAGATCAGACATCAGCCCCTCCCTCCTTACAGTTCAGCGACCAGTTTATCAACGATGTCGCTGTTAGCAGCTTCATCCACGGAACGTTCGATGATCTTCTCGGCGCCAGCCATTGCCAGCAACGCGACTTGCTTACGCAGTTCTTCACGTGCACGTTTACGCTCGGCGTCAATTTCAGCCTGCGCTTGTGCCACGATGCGAGTACGTTCGTTATCAGCTTCAGTCTTGGCTTCGTCCAGAATCTGCGTGCGACGCTTGTTCGCCTGCTCGATAATGACCTGAGCTTCCTCTTTCGCTTTTTTCAGCTGGTCGGTCGCATTAGCCTGCGCGAGATCCAAATCTTTCTTCGCGCGTTCAGCAGAAGCAAGGCCTTCAGCAATTTCTTTCTGGCGCTTTTCGATGGCAGCCATAATCGGCGGCCATACGTACTTCATGCAGAACGCGACAAACAGGATGAACGCGATGGCCTGGCCGAGGATTGTTGCATTAATGTTCACAGCACAATGCCTCTAATTAAGTAGTAAACTTTTCTGCCGCTATCAGTGATAAACGGCAGAATCCGTTCACGCCTGCGCCGGGCGCAGAGTGAACACAGGGCTTTAGGCGACAGCAAACATCACGTAGAGGCCCAGACCAACAGCGATCATTGGGATTGCATCCACCAGACCCATTACAACAAAGAACTGCGTGCGCAGCAGAGGAATCAGGTCAGGCTGACGAGCAGCGCCTTCCAGGAATTTTCCTCCGAGGATGCCGATACCGATCGCAGCACCGATTGCCGCCAGTCCCATCATCACAGCGGCAGCCATGTACAGCAGATCCATATTCAGGTTTTCCATGACAGTCTCCAGTTTGTTTCAGTTAAACGCGTATTGTTGAGAAAAAAATCAATGTTCTTCAGATGCCATCGACAGATAGACAATCGTGAGGACCATGAAGATGAAAGCCTGTAGCGAAATGATCAGGATGTGGAAAATGGCCCACGGCACATTCAGAACCCACTGTGACCACCACGGCAACAGACCGGCAATAAGGATAAAGATCAGTTCACCCGCATACATGTTACCGAACAGTCGCAGACCGAGAGAAACCGGTTTGGACAGCAGGCTAACACCTTCCAGAATCAGGTTGATGGGGATAAAGATCGGGTGATTAAAAGGCTGCAGCGTCAGCTCTTTCGTGAAGCCGCCAATGCCTTTCATTTTGATGCTGTAGAACAGAATCAAAATAAAGACGCCCAACGCCATAGATAACGTGATGTTCACGTCTGCGGACGGCACAACGCGAAGCGCTGGCAGGCCTAACCAATGCTCACCGATATACGGCAGCAGATCGATTGGCAGCAGATCCATGAAGTTCATCAGGAAGACCCAGACAAAAATTGTCAGAGCCAGCGGGGCGATAAGTTTACTTTTACCGTGATACATGTCGCGCACGTTGCTATCAACGAAACCGACAACCAGCTCGATAGCCGCCTGCATTTTCCCTGGCACACCGCTGGTGACGCTTTTCGCCACGCTACGGAACAACACCAGGAAGATAACTCCCAGCACCAGAGAGAAAAACATGGAATCGATATTTAATACCCAGAACGTCGCGGGAGCGTCGTGAGCATTCACTAACTCGAAGGTACGCAGGTCCAACTGAAGATGAGTCAGGTGGTGACCAATGTACTCTTGCGGAGTAGAGATTTCTCCTGCAGCCATGATGCCTCTTACCCTTTGTTGTTAATTACCGCCGGTGCCAACATCTGTACGACCAGCACCGATAACCAGGCTACTCCGACCGGCCAAAAGACCGCATCGAATACACCCAACGCCACAATGAGCAAAATAATGGTCGCGAACACTTTGGCTATTTCACCCAAAGCAAAGCTCCATGCGACGCGCCCCGATGCCGGGGTTTGCCCTTGCAGGCGCCAGGCTATAAACAAGAACAACACGTTCGGCAGCCAGGCTGCCACGCCGCCAGCAAGTGCAGAGGCGCCCCAGGTCATATCTTTCAGGGCAAAAAAGAGAACACCGACGATGACAATGGTCACTAACTGAATCATCAGCACCGTTCGGGCGTATTTTACACTGTAAAGAGACACTGACATGACGCTGATACTCTCCTGCCCCTTTAGGGGTATGTCGCGTGTCGTATAAGACTGCCTTTGTGCATTTGAGTCAAGTAGCAAAAGCCGTGCAAATTATACGGGCCGCACCTGTGATTTCAATCGTTAAGTAACGAAAAGGTGAACAATTATCTAAATTTCTTTCCGAAGGACTATTTTTCCAAAGATAGAGAGCAGGTCGTTACGAATTACACGCCGAAAAGTTCGGTCGTCATGCTGTTTTAAAGCGTGCTTTAGATCACATAATAAGCATTCGCACCGTAGCAGGTTTTATCGTCCTGTAATTACCTGAGCTAAGAATCAATAAATAAACCCTTTATGTACAGTCACTTAAAAAGAATTACCGCCTCATTTTTTCGTAATGGCGATAAAAAGGGTCTATTGACATCGAAGACGGGTTCAGAATCGTAAAATGCTTATTCCCCGTGACCACATTTCATTGCCGTTTAACCGGATAACGGGTGATTCACACCTGGAAAATTCCAGGAATGCGTGATTATTTTGATAAAAAGTTGTGAAGTAAAAGTTAAATGTGAAAAAGTTTTTCAGATAATTTCCGCGTGGGTATTTAACATTGCGAGGTGAAATAACCGATGAGACAAATGTCGCCCTACCGCATCTTTGGTAACACATGCACCGTGCCTCGTCGTCGCGCACGGTGCAAACTTCAGCTATTCACGTCCGATAATGACCAGGTGACGTTCACCCTCAAGCTGAGGTACCCGCAATGCAACCACGCTATCAAGCGCATAGCCCGCAGGCAGGTTGGCAATTTCATCATCAGGCCGTACGCCTTTAAGAGCATAAAAGTGGCCGTCTTCCGCCGGTAAGTGGTGGCACCAGCTCACCATATCATCCAGGGAGGCAAAAGCACGGCTGATGACGCCGTCAAATGGCGGCTCTGCAGGAAAGTCCTCTACCCTGCTCTGCACTGGCGTGATATTGGTCAAACCGAGTTCATGCTGGACCTGCCGTAAAAAACGCACACGCTTACCGAGGCTGTCCAGTAAAGTGAAATGCGCATCAGGCATGACGATGGACAGAGGAATACCAGGTAAGCCCGGCCCTGTCCCGACATCGATAAAGCGGGCACCTTTAAGATGCGGCGCAACCACAATGCTGTCCAGAATATGGCGCACCAGCATCTGCTGGGGATCCCGTACGGACGTCAGATTGTAGGCTTTATTCCATTTATCCAGCAGCCCGACGTAGGATACCAGTTGCTGTTTTTGTTGATCGGTAAGAGAAATGTTTGCCGCTTGCAGCAGCGAAGTGAGTTTGTTGATCACAGCATCAGTCCAGTCAGCGGGGGCGGGTAAGCCCGCCCCGGTTCAGATCAGGCGCTTTTGCGCAACAGACCTTGTTTTTTCAGGTAAATAAGTAAAATCGAGATTGCCGCAGGCGTAATGCCTGAAATGCGTGACGCCTGACCAATTGACGTGGGTTTATGATCGTTCAGCTTGGCGATAACTTCATTGGACAGACCGCTGACCTGACGATAATCCAGCGTCGCAGGCAGTAATGTATTTTCGTTTCGCAGCTGACGTTCAATCTCTTCCTGCTGGCGCGCAATATAACCTTCGTATTTCACCTGGATTTCGACCTGCTCAGCAGCCTGCTCATCGGTTAACGCCGGGCCAAATGCTTCCAGCGTCATCAGTTTCAGGTAGGTCATTTCAGGACGACGGAGCAAATCTTCACCGCTGGCTTCTTTCGTCAACGGTGCGCTGGTTACGGTATTCACGTCGGCGATGTTTGCGGATTTAGGATGGACCCAAATATCACGCAGTCGCTGACGCTCCTGCTCGATCGCTTCCAGCTTCTGGTTAAAGCGCGCCCAGCGCGCATCGTCCACCAGACCGAGTTCGCGACCCGTTTCCGTCAGACGCAAATCGGCGTTGTCTTCACGCAGCATCAAACGGTATTCAGCACGCGAGGTAAACATGCGATACGGTTCTTTGGTGCCGAGCGTACAAAGATCGTCCACCAGCACGCCCAGATAGGCCTGGTCACGACGTGGCGCCCAGCTTTCCTTATCAGCAGACTGTCTTGCCGCATTCAGGCCTGCCAGCAAGCCCTGGGCCGCCGCTTCTTCGTAACCGGTGGTGCCGTTGATCTGGCCAGCAAAGAACAGACCGGCAATAAATTTGCTTTCCAGCGTGGGTTTCAGATCACGTGGGTCAAAAAAATCATACTCAATGGCATAGCCCGGGCGCACGATTTTTGCATTTTCCATACCCTGCATAGAACGTACGATCTGCATCTGCACATCGAATGGCAGGCTGGTGGAGATACCGTTCGGGTAGATCTCGTTACTGGTCAGCCCTTCAGGCTCAAGGAAAATCTGATGCGAATTGCGATCGGCAAAGCGCATGACTTTGTCTTCAATCGAAGGGCAATAGCGTGGGCCGATCCCTTCGATGATCCCGGCATACATCGGGCTACGATCGAGGTTATTGCGGATCACATCATGCGTTTTTTCATTGGTATAGGTGATCCAGCACGGAACCTGCTGAGGATGCTGTGACGCGCTTCCCATGAACGAAAACACAGGCATGGGGTTGTCACCATGCTGCGGCGATAACACGCTGAAGTCGATGCTACGTGCGTCAATACGCGGCGGTGTGCCGGTTTTCAGACGATTAACACGTAAGGGTAACGCCCGCAGACGTTTCGCCAGCGGGATAGAAGGGGGATCACCCGCGCGTCCACCGCTGTAGTTATCCAGCCCGATATGAATTTTCCCGTCAAGGAACGTGCCCACGGTTAACACAACGGTTTTGGCACGGAACTTCAGGCCCATTTGCGTCACAGCACCGACGACACGATCGTTTTCAACGATGAGATCATCGACGGCCTGCTGGAAGATCATCAGGTTGGGCTGATTCTCCAGTGCTGTACGCACAGCCTGACGGTAAAGCACGCGGTCGGCCTGCGCACGCGTTGCCCGAACAGCAGGGCCTTTACTGGCGTTTAGTATCCTAAACTGAATGCCGGCCTGGTCGATCGCGCTGGCCATCAAACCGCCTAAGGCATCCACTTCCTTTACCAAATGTCCTTTGCCGATACCACCGATCGCCGGATTGCAGGACATTTGTCCCAGCGTATCAATGTTATGGGTCAGTAACAGGGTTTGCTGACCCATTCGGGCTGCTGCCATGGCAGCTTCCGTGCCCGCATGACCACCACCAATAACGATGACGTCAAAAGGATCTTGATAAAACATGAAGTGGTACCTCGTTGATGAATAGTCAGAGATCGTTCTCTCTGGGCGGTGGATTCTACTGAAATTATGGCTGAGGCGAAAGCAGCGGGATCGTCAGGTTTAAAAGATAAGATCTTTATTCTTTATATGATCTCTCTGTTAGATCTCTTATTAGGATCGCCATGCCTTGTGGATATCTGCGGAAACCTCAAAGGAAACAAGTCGGTAGCGAGGATCGATACCTGTGAATGATCGGTGATCCCGATCCGTATAAGCTGGGATCAAAACAGGTCCTTATCCACAGCTCAGAAAGTAAACTACGGTTGTTCTTTGGATAACTACCGGTTATACGCAGAAAAGCAGGGTAGTTATCCACAAAACAAACAGCAGGATCCGACGAAAAACAATATTATCTGCTGGGGATCGTCATTATTTCACGATCCCACACCCGCTCAGATCGCGGATTTCCAGGTCATCACCCATTCTTCAGCCGGATCTTCAGGGATCTCATGTTCGAGAATGTCGATTTCCAGTCGTTCACCGATACGCTGCGCGCCGCAGGCAATCAGCAGAGCATCAATATTGCGGATGGCGCCACAAAACAGATCGTACTCATGATTGCCAATGCCAACAGCCCCAAAACGGACGGCAGACAGATCGGGACGGCTTTCATTAATAGCATCATAAAAAGGTTGCAGATTGTCAGGTAACTCACCGGCGCCGTGGGTTGAACTTACCACCAGCCAGATGCCTTCCTGCGGCACCTCTTCCAGCTCAGGGCCATGCATCATCTGCGTAGAGAAGCCCGCTTCCTGCAGTTTTTCTTCGAGATGTTCGGCAACATATTCGGCGCTGCCTAAGGTGCTGCCACTGATTAACGTAATGTCGGCCATCGTGCTCTCCTGAGGTGAAGCCGGTATTGTACGCTGTGATCAAGCAGTGATCCACCTGTGGAAAACAAGGTTATTAGTTTAGATAAACCCGATACAGCCGTTGTCAGACGGCTGATCGTCAAAGGATAAGATTGTGCACAAGCCGGTGGAAAGATCAGGGCTTGATGGTTCGCATAATTGGATTTTGCAGTGAGATCAGTGTCTCAGTGGACTGGATTTCGTCGATGGTCTGGATCTTATTGATTAATACCTGCTGCAGGGCATCGATAGAACGACACATGACTTTAATGAAAATACTGTAGTGCCCGGTGGTGTACCAGGCTTCCACGACCTCATCCAGGGCTTCAAGCTTGCTGAGGGCTGCCGGGTAATCACGGGCGCTTTTCAGGATAATGCCGATAAAACAGCAGACATCAAAACCCAGCTGACGCGGGTCGATCTCGACCCGCGTGCCCAGAATGATGCCCGCCTGCTTCATCTTTTCGACGCGTACATGAATCGTTCCCGGACTGACATTGAACTGTTTGGCCAGCTCGGCGTAGGCGGTTCGCGCATTTTCCAGCAGGGCATTCAGAATGCCCCGGTCCAGATTATCCAGCTGCAGATGGTCAGGCATTGTCATCCTCGTTATCGTTTTTCTTCAATGAACTGAGGAGAATGTGCAGCAAAATAACGGCCCTGGCAACCAACGGACAGCGGCACGTGCCGCTGCCCACGGGTTAACGCTTGCGCCAGAGCGTGACCTGGGCAAGCGTGTGCTGGAACTTACGGGCGGTTTCACGAATCACAAACGGCACGTCCTGTGGCGAACCGATTTGCTCAAAGTCTGCCGCCAGCAGGCGTTGTAGCGCCTGTAAGGTCGTCAGCGCTTCGCCATTTTCCCTTACCCCGCCCAACCAGTTTTCCTTCGGCGTAAACTCTTCAAGCCAGGTGTATGGCGATGACAGAACCAGAAGGCCACCCGAGCGGATCATGGGGGTGACATCATGAAGGAACCGGGCCGGCTGGCGCAGGCGATCAATCAGATTTGATGCCAGGACCAGATCGTAACGTGTAGGTTGGGGTTTCATATTACAGGCATCACCCTGGATAAACTGAATACGCTTTGCCTGTTCGCTGGTAACAGAAAAGTCCTTAAGCCTTACCTGACGATACTCAACCAACTCGCCTTCTTCCGGCACGACATAACGGAAATCCTCACCCGTGGTCAGCTGTAACGCGACATCAATAAAGCGTGCCGAGTAATCCATGCCGGTCACATGCGCAAAGTGACGAGCCAGCTCAAAGCTCGCGCGGCCCGTCGCGCAGCCGATATCCAGTGCCTCTCCGCGGTTCTTACAGTGCGGCAGCGCCAGTGTGACCAGCGCTTCTGCATAGTTATCAACGCCGAAATACCGTGGGCCGTATTGGAAATCGAGATATTGTGAAACCATGCTGTCGGTTTCATAAGGGTTCAGCGCCATGGTTTCCTGATGGGAAGAAACGACATAGCGGAAGCCGGCATGCTGGAAAAAGTGGCGACGGAAGGCATAACGCGACGATTTAATGGCTTCATTGCCAGTCGATATCCAACTGCCACCTTTAATAAGTGAATGCTTACCATCAAAGGTAGGTGTCGAGAAATCATCGTAAAGGGGATGAACTTTGAAGCCCTCAAAGCCATTGGTTGGCGTAGTCGTCCACTGCCAGACGTTCCCCACGATGTCAAAGAACTCACCCTGTGGGAAGCGATCAACAGGACAGGATGAAGCCCAGTAGGCCAGGTTTATGTTGCCCGGCGCCTGATCCCAGTCTGGCTGGTCGCCTTCAACCTGTTCACGCAACTGGTACCATTCTGCTTCGCAAGGCAACTGCACAGATTTTCCGGTTTCCTCGGCTTTCCAGCGGCAAAAGGCGGCCGCTTCCAACTGATTCACCTCAGCAGGCCAGTCCCATGGCATTGCCACTTCTTCGCACATCAAACGCAGTTTTAGCTGATCGGGCATCGCGGCGTTGCCGACCCAGAAGGTCGGCATTGTCGCCCTGGCAAACTTACGCCAGCCCAGCCCTTCTTCATCCCACCAGCGATCGTTCTGGTAACCGCCCGCTTCGATAAAGGTATAAAACTCGGCATTACTGACCAGCATTTTGCTGGCTTTAAACGGTTTCAGCTCTGTCTGCTGCGTGCCGTATTCGTTGTCCCAGCCGTAGGTGTCATCGGTTTTACCCAGCGTAATCAGTCCGCCTGGCTGAGAAACCAGGCTGTTTGTCGGGACGGACTGGCGATCGTGACGCGCTTCGCTGCAGACCGGCCATTGTGGTTGCGGTTTTACCCATTCAACCGGTAACTGCCGAATCAGTACGCTGGATGTTTCAAGATGAATACGTTCATGCTCAATGCCCATCAAAATAACCCAGGCCGGACTGTCCCAGCTAACAGGCAATTCCAGCGGCATCGTTTCAATAAACTGCGTCACCAGTGCTTTCACACTGCCGCGATAATCGCGTACCGCTTCCACTGAAGGCCAGTCATAGTGACTGTCATTAAGATCATCCCAGCTCATTTCATCGACGCCTATTGCCAGCATCGCTTCGATGCGATCGTCAATACGTGAGTCGATGTAGCGGCCTGCCATGAGCTTGTTTATATAAAAGGTGGCGGTGTGACCGAAATAGAAGATCAGCGGATGACGCAGCGGTATCGCTTTTGTAAACCAGGCGCGTTGATCGTTGAGGCAGGTAAACAGATCCTCGTACAGCGCCCAGGTCTGGTTGAAATAAGCCAGGAGCTCGGCACGTTTTTGTTCGACGTTTTGGCCAGAGAGCAGCAATGTTCGGGTTGGGGCTGGCAAATCATGATGGTGTTGAACAGCGTTCACAGGGCACTCCAGATTGCTGAATAAGTAATTGCAGATATTTACTATAAAGCAAAATGGAATTTCTGCCGTAGGGCTTAACGGCGCCAGTGACGCAATAAACGGCTTTTTATGCCGGTATCAAAACGCCAGATATGGTCAAAGATACGCATGATGCCGGGTTTTCCGTGCGCAGACATGGCGACAGCGTGAAAGCGTTGCTGCTGCTGTTGCTGGCGATGTTTAACGCTGCGCACAACCTCATCTGGCAGGCGTTGCGCGATAAAATCAGACACGATGACGGCATCCGCATCCTGCCATTGCGGCCCTTCCATGCGGGCAATGACGGCGGAAAGGCAGGCTGCCAGGTCGGTGCCACCGCGAAAACGCTGGCTGAGAAAACGAATGGCCTGCTCCAGTCCGTCATCGCCCGTTAATTCGTAACCAATTACGTCATGCGCGAATAACATGATGTAACAGCGCCGCCGATCGGCCAGCGCAATCTTGAGAAGGGCCAGGCAAAAGGCTTTTGCACATCGCTCATTGAAACCGCCCATCGAGCCGGACGTATCGACACAAACGATAAAGGGGCCACGTGGCTGTTCTTCATGCTGCTGGTGGCTGACCGGACGCTGAGTGATCTTTTCGTGCCAGGCGTCACCCTGAAGTTTGTAAGTAAGTAATCGCTTCTCTACCAGGCGGCGGTAAAACTCAAGTTCCAGTTCACTGACGCTTAATGCCGCAAGCTCGGGCGGTAATAAACGCAGCACATCATCGCTCTGATGAATACCGCTGACTTCTTCCGGCACGGCATCCGGTTCGCGTACCAGATGATGGAATGTTTCCAGCGGGGCATCCTGTGAAGGCACCGACTTTGCTTCCCGGCTGCGGCCCAGTTGCTGAGCCAGCTTCATTAATTCAGGCTGCTGCGCAAGAAAATCCCCATATTGCAGCATCAACTGGTAATCGCCGTGCTGGAGCGGGGCTTTGCCCATATCCCACAAGCGTCCGGCTGCGGCTTCGTCATCATCCGCCAGTACCGGCGCCAGCTGCCCGCTCAGTGCCATACGTTGCTGCAACTCTGCCATCAGACGTTCACGCTGCTGCTCAAGGAGTTGTTCATTCAGCGTGAGCGTTTGCAGTGTGAGGCTGAGCCGCCAGCGTTGCAGGAATAAGGTATGTTGTGCGGTGCTGAGATTACCGGGATCGTTATGCAGCAGCAGCCGTCGAGCTTCCTCTAAGAAAGGGGACGTCAGGCGTTCGAGGTGAGCAAGCGTTTCATCAAGTTGCTGGCTAAATTCACGATCGCTGAGTAACTGAATACGCTGAAACAGCTGAAATTCTTCCGCCAGCATGTCGGGAACGGGCGTGGCTTTGAGTTCGGCGTCAATCTCGGCTTTCCAGCGAGGGACGTCACGTAGCAGCGCCTTCTTCATACCGGGGAATTTTTCAAAGAACAGCGCCAGCTGTGGAGACGCGAGTAAGGCCAGAATAAGCTCTTCAATCAGGTCCGTTTCGCCGATTGACAGCAATGTACTCAGCGTCTCCAGTGAGATCATTTACGCGCCTGTTTGAGCTGTTCCGCCACATCCTGCAGGCTGGTTTCGACGCGTGCCAGCCAGTCATCGCTGATAAACAGGCAACGTTGCTGCTGGCTGAAAAGGTGACGCTGTTGACGCAACTGGCCGTCAAGTTCATCCAGCGCGTCGCTGATTTCCTGCGGCAAGGCATCGGCGCTGCTGGCACCCGGCAATGTCAGCCTGGCGGTTTGCAAACTGACGTCGCGTATCGCCAGGCAGTGCTGCGCATCCACCAGCAAATCCAGCGTCTGCGCAAAACCGATGCCATTTAATTTACCGCGCACATCACCACCTTTTTGCAGCCAGTGATCCAGCGCTTCGCGCTCGATCACCAAATGCGTCACCTGCATGTCGTGCAGCACCAGGGGTTTCTGCAACATCAGGGTTAACTGTGCCTCGGTAAAGCTTTCGGGCAAATCGTAATGGGGTTTACGGCTAAACATACCGCTGTGTTTTTCCAGCGTGATCGCGGCAGCGACGCTTTGTTGCTGTTGCAACGCCAGCCGGCGCGCTTTGAGCTGCTGGAGTTTCAGCAGGATCGTTTGCTGTTGCCAGGCGTGCTGCGTCATCAACTGATCGATTTCACTGTCCAGAATTTTCATCGACGCGATGTCGTGCCACAGGCAGTCCTTAAGCAGGATCAGATCGAGGGGCGCTATCGCATTGCGGCCACTGTAAAAAGCGCTGGCCTGCAACAGGTGAATGGCTTTTTTCCAGCGGCGATCGGAAATGTAGGGTGCCTCTGGTAGCTTCTCCAGGTGCTGACGTAGCTGGTAAATCAGTTCAAAGACATTATCCGGCAACGCAACCTGACTGATGCCTTGCTGCCATTGCACATATTCTTCGTCACTGATGCGCAGCGACTCGGCTACCGGATTGTCATTTTCATCCTGCTGGTGGGTCAGCATGCTGCGGAAGTTTTGTTTTTCATGCACGTTGTCCAGCCACAGGCGGATCAACATACGGTCATACAGGGCTTCCAGTCCGCTGTCGGCTTCCGGTAACTCATTCGAGGCGGTGACCAGCAGGCGCATCGGAATTTTTTCTTCGCTATCGCCATTACGAAAGCGGCGTTCGTTGATGGCGGTGAGCAGCGTATTCAGGATGGCCGGGCCGGCTTTCCAGATCTCATCCAGAAAAACGATTTCAGCGTCCGGTAAATAACCTTTGGTCAGCCTCTGATAACGGCCTTCATCTTTCAATGCCTGGATGGAAAGGGGACCAAAGACTTCTTCCGGTGTGGAGAAGCGGGTCATCAAATATTCAAAGGCACGGGCATGTTGAAAGGCGCATTTCAGTCGGCGGGCAATCAGGCTTTTTGCAATACCTGGCGGGCCAAGTAAAAAAACGCTTTCGCCGCTAAGTGCGGCCAGCAAACAAAGGCGAATGGCATGATGTCGCTCATACAAACCTTTTTCTAACGCATTGCTGAGCCGAGAAATTCTTTCTGCCAAAAGATGGGGTTGAGCCATAATCACATCTATGTCCTTACGATCGTCGAGCCGCAGCGTTTTAGCGAACGCAATACTCTATAGGGTATGATGCGCGAAAGCGTTAATCGATGTCAGCTTTTTTGTTTCATAAGGTTCGATAGCGCGGCTTTTAATGTTAATAAGAACGCAAGAAATCAGGGGATGACCGCCTGTAACCCTGACGTCGGAGTATAAATTTTCGTGAATACGTGCATACTGTGCGCTTTTTGATGGCTTGAGCGCCTCTCAGAATCTAACAAAAGATCATTTTATGAGCTCTGATAATAAGCACTCACTAGGCGGATTAACGCTGGCGGCTATTGGGGTCGTCTATGGCGATATCGGTACCAGCCCGCTTTATACCTTACGCGAATGTCTTTCGGGACAGTTTGGTTTTGGCGTTGAACGGGATGCCGTCTTTGGCTTTCTTTCGCTGATTTTCTGGCTGCTGGTGCTGGTGGTCTCGTTGAAATACATCAGCTACGTTATGCGTGCTGATAATGCCGGAGAAGGCGGTATTCTGACGCTGATGTCGTTGGCGGGCCGACATACGGGCGGGCGCATAACGGCAACGCTGGTAATTATGGGACTGATTGGCGGCAGCTTCTTCTATGGCGAAGTGGTGATTACGCCAGCCGTCTCCGTCCTGTCAGCGATTGAAGGGCTGGAAATCGCCGCGCCCAACCTGGACAGCTATATTGTTCCGCTGGCAATCACCGTGCTTACGCTGCTGTTTATTATCCAGAAACACGGTACAGGGATTGTCGGTAAACTGTTTGCGCCGGTCATGCTGCTGTGGTTTATCGTGCTGGCAATACTTGGCGCACGAAGCATTGCCAACAATCCTGAGGTACTCCAGGCGCTGAATCCTTACTGGGCGCTGCACTTCTTTGTGGAATATAAATCGGTGTCCTTCTTTGCGCTTGGCGCCGTTGTGCTGGCGATTACGGGCGTTGAAGCGCTGTATGCAGACATGGGGCACTTCGGTAAGTTTCCTATTCGTCTGGCGTGGTTTGTGGTGGTGCTGCCGTCGCTGGTGCTCAACTATTTTGGTCAGGGTGCGCTGTTGCTGAAACACCCGGAAGCGATCAAAAACCCGTTTTTCCTGCTGGCACCCGACTGGGCGCTTGTCCCCATGTTGATTCTGGCAACGTTAGCCACCGTCATCGCCTCGCAGGCGGTTATTTCCGGCGTATTCTCGTTAACCCGCCAGGCCGTGCGTCTCGGCTATCTGCCGCCCATGCGCATTGTTCATACCTCAGAAAAAGAGTCAGGCCAGATCTATATCCCAATCATTAACTGGCTGCTCTATTTCTCTGTGGTGATTGTGATTATTGGTTTTGAGCATTCTAGTAATCTTGCTGCGGCGTACGGGATTGCGGTCACGGGCACAATGGTGCTGACCTCTGTGCTTTGCGCGACCGTCGCGATAATGAACTGGCACTGGAATCGCTATCTGGTTGGACTGATTTTGATTGCCATGCTGTGCATTGACGTATCCCTGTTCTCGGCCAACCTGATCAAGATTTTCTCCGGTGGCTGGCTGCCGCTGACTCTGGCATTGATGATGTTTATCGTGATGACGACATGGAAGAGTGAACGCTTCCGTTTGCTGCGTCGTATGCATGAACACGGCAACTCTCTGGAGGCAATGATTGCTTCTCTGGAAAAATCGCCGCCTGTGCGCGTGCCCGGAACGGCGGTTTATATGTCACGCGCACTAAATGTGATCCCTTTTGCCATGCTGCATAACCTTAAGCACAATAAGGTGCTGCACGAACGCGTGGTGTTATTAACACTGCGCACAGAAGACGCGCCCTATGTGCATAACGTCAGACGCGTGACTATCGAACAGTTGTCGCCGACCTTCTGGCGTGTGGTAGCCAGTTACGGCTGGCGTGAAACGCCAAACGTAGAGGAGATTTTCCATCGTTGTGGGCTGGAGGGACTGAACTGCCGCATGATGGAGACCTCATTCTTTATGTCTCATGAGTCGCTGATTATCGGCAAACGGCCATGGTATCTGCGACTGCGCGGCAAGCTGTTCATGACGCTACAGCGCAATGCGCTACGTGCGCCAGATCAGTTTGAGATTCCGCCCAACCGGGTGATTGAACTGGGTACCCAGGTCGAGATTTAACAGCATGCGCCTGCCTGTCAGGCGCTTTTTTACCAGCTCAGGCTGACGCACAGCCCGCCTTCCGGAAGCTGACTGAAGTGCAGCGTCATGCCATGTAACTGGGCAATATTGCGCACAATGGATAAACCTAATCCACTGCCGCTTTTCTCCTGCCCTGGCGGACGCCAGAAACGCTCACCCAGTCGTTGTAGCGCGTCGGGTGATAAACGGTTGCCGTTATCTTCCACTCGCAACCTTCCAGACTGAAGAATCAGATCCACGTTGCTGCCTGGCGGTGTATAACGAATGGCGTTATCAAGCAGATTCCTTATCAGCAAAGACAGCAGCAAGGGATGTCCCGAAATGACCGGATCGGCTTCAGCATTGAAGCGCAACCGGATATCACTTTTCTCTGCCAGCGGCAGCTGTGAGGCCAGGGTTTCCTGCGCCACTTTCTTCAGCATGACGGGCTGGAACGCGTTACGGGCATCCTCTGCTTCAATACGCGACAGCGTCAGTAACTGATCCACCAGACGTGTCGCCCGGACAATGCCCGCATCCAACTGCTGAAGTGCATGCGTGCGCATTGCCTCGTCATCGGCGGCCAGTTGGATGACCTCGCTTTGTACCTGCAGGGCCGCCAGCGGACTGCGTAATTCGTGCGCCGCATCGGACGTGAAGCGGCGTTCCCGCTGCACCATCGTATGAATTCGACCAAACAGTCCATTCAGCGCGTCAATGACCGGGCGCACCTCTTTCGGCACGCGGTCAGCCTGTAAAGGCGCATCATCATCAGGTGCGCGTTGAGCCAGTTGCTGGCTGAGCTTTTTTAGCGGGCGGAGTTCATACCAGACCAGGCCCGTTAACATCAGCAGCATAAAGGGGAGTGAAATCAGCCAGGGCAGCGTGCTGGTCTTCACGATATCGTTGGCCATGTCATCCCGGTATTCCCATTCCTGACCCACCACTACGCGGTAGCGTTGATCGGGCGTGGTCAGCCAGACTAACCGCCAGGGATCGTCATCGTCCCTGAGCTGACCATTCAGAAAGCCCTGATGATCGGCATTAAAGAGAAGATCTTTGCCGTTATCGCCATCGTTGAGGACCGGTTTTCCATCACGCGTAAAGACGGCAAAGGCCAGCGCATCATCATCCTGTTCGCCCCGGTTATGGGGCAGTATTTTTTTACTCCTGGGAAGCGAGGTTTCGTTCACTGAGGTGAAATTCAGCGTCAGCAGGCGCTTTGCAAGTAACAGTTGCTGCGTATCAAACAGCTCATTGATCGTTTCGCGCGTCTGGTAGCGAGCGCTCAGCGTGGCCGCTCCCCAGCAGATGCCGAGTATCAACATCAGACCAATGCCCAGACGCAGGAATAAGCTCATCGGTCGCATTCGCTTTCCCCCAGCGTATAGCCCACGCCGTGAATCGTGCGAATAAAGCGTTGGCCTAATTTCCTGCGCAGATGATGAATATGCACCTCCACCGCATTACTCGAAACCTCGGTATCCCAGGTGTAAAGTTTTTCTTCTAACTGGCTGCGCGTCAGCACGCGCCCCGGGTTACGCATAAACAGTTCCAGCAGCGCCATCTCGCGGCTTTTTAGTTCAACGCTGGCCCCGTTTTGTACCACGCTGAGGTTACCGGGGATCAATACGACATCGCCGTGACGCAGTTCGGGTTGCAGTTGCCCGTGGCGTCGTCGAATCAGTGCCTGTAAACGCGCGGCGACTTCGGTCAGCGCAAAGGGTTTGCACAGATAATCGTCCGCGCCCATCTGTAATCCTTCAACCCGTTGGTCGAGTGCATCGCGCGCCGTCAGAATGAGTACCGGGACATCGTAGCCCTGCTGACGCCACTGGCGCAGAATGTCCAGCCCGTCACGCTCCGGCAGGGACAAATCAAGCACAACCGCATCCCACGGGGCGGCATTCAGGGCCTGAAATCCGGCCTCGCCTGAGACAAACCAGTCGACGCTAAACCCCAGCTTGCTGAGTCCAGCCTTAATGCCGTCGCCTATCAGGCGATCGTCCTCAATCAGTAAAATGCGCATCGTCTCTCCCTTTTAATAAGCGATTTATACGAAGCGAAATGGCGGTTGTACAGCGAGTCTGGCTAAAAAAAGAGGATATTTTCCCCTTAAGATCCTGTTAAGAACTGTGTGGTTTACTGCTTTCACTGAAAGAACGGATTCACAGACAAGAGGTGACGAAATGAAAAAGTATGCTGCACTTATCGCTGTAACACTGTTAGCGTCTGCGCCTGTACTGGCGGCACAACAAGGCGGTTTTGTTGACCCGAATGCGCCTGCACCGGCAGCACACACGCAGCAGGGTGGTTTTCACGCCGATCACACCAGCGTCGTGACGGTGAAGCAGGCTGAAGCGATGAAAGATGACAGCTGGATTACCGTAAGGGGTCAGCTTGAAAAACAAACGGGTAACGAAGATTATTTGTTCCGCGATGAAAGCGGCACAATGACGGTCGAGATCGACCATAAACGCTGGAATGGCGTCACGGTTTCGCCGAAAGATCGGGTTGAGCTGACAGGTGAACTGGATAAAGACTTCAACAGCATTGAACTGGATGTGAAACAGGTTAAGAAGCTTCCTTAATCTCCCGTGACCGGACCGTATTGACGGTCCGGTTTTCCTTTCAGAACAGTGCCTAACTCAAATTCCCTTCGGCAATATCGAAACGTTTCGATAGCGATCACAAATTTCTTCTCCAGTGGTTGAATTGTAACCTTCTTTTTATACACTCCAGAAAGCGAAACGTTTCGCTCTGGAGTGGAAAAATGAAAAAAGGTCGCCTGTTAAACGCTGAACTCTCTTACGTTATCGCCCGCCTGGGCCATACAGATACGTTGACGATCGCTGATGCGGGGTTGCCCATTCCGGCAGAAACGCAGCGTATCGATCTGGCACTGATACCGGGTACGCCAGGCTTCATGCAGGTGGTGGAAGCGGTAACGCATGAGATGCAGGTGGAAAGCGCCTTTATCGCGGAAGAAATTAAGCAACACAATCCGCAGCTCCATAGCGAACTGATCGCCGTGCTCGACGCATTGCAACAGCACCAGGGAAATCGCATTACCATCCGCTACATCAGTCATGAACAGTTTAAACAACAAACACAACGTAGCCAGGCGGTCATTCGCAGCGGAGAGTGCTCTCCGTATGCGAATGTCATCCTGAGTGCCGGTGTGACCTTCTGAGGCCGTTATGCAACCGTTACTGCAGCTCAAAGGCATCGAAAAAGCGTTTCCGGGCGTGAAAGCATTAAATGGCGCGTCGCTGTCCGTCTGGGCAGGGCGCGTTATGGCATTAGTCGGTGAGAATGGCGCCGGCAAGTCCACCATGATGAAGGTGCTGACCGGGATTTATACCCGTGATGCCGGATCACTGCAGTGGCTGGGCGAAGAAACCACCTTCAGTGGACCGAAAGCCTCGCAGGAAGCCGGTATCGGCATTATCCATCAGGAGCTCAACCTGATCCCGCAGTTGACTGTGGCAGAAAACATCTTTCTTGGGCGTGAATTCATTAATGGTTTTGGTCGCATTAACTGGAAGCGGATGTATGCCGAGGCGGATGCGCTCCTGAAACGCCTGAATCTGCGTTTTAGCAGTCACAAGCTGGTGGGCGATTTATCCATCGGCGATCAACAAATGGTCGAAATTGCCAAGGTTCTGAGCTTTGAATCGAAAGTCATCATTATGGATGAGCCCACGGATGCGCTGACGGATACCGAAACATTGTCCTTGTTCCGGGTGATCAATGAATTGAAGGCGCAAGGATGCGGCATCGTTTATATCTCTCATCGCATGAAAGAAATTTTTGAGATTTGTGATGACGTGACGGTCTTCCGTGACGGGCAATTTATTGCAGAGCGTCCGGTCGCCGAGATGAGCGAAGAGAGCCTGATCGAAATGATGGTGGGGCGCAAATTAGAAGATCAGTATCCCCATCTGGATGAGGCGCCCGGCGAAATTCGTCTTAAGGTTCAGAACCTCAGCGGCCCTGGCGTGGATGACGTCAGCTTTACCTTACGTAAAGGCGAAATTCTCGGCGTATCGGGCCTGATGGGCGCAGGCCGGACAGAGTTAATGAAAATTTTGTATGGTGCCTTGCCCCGTACCGGGGGGCAGGTCTGGCTGAGTGGACGTGAAGTCGTGATCCGTTCTCCTCAGGATGGCCTGGCTAACGGCATTGTTTATATCTCCGAAGATCGCAAGCGCGATGGCCTGGTGTTAGGCATGTCAGTCAAAGAAAACATGTCGCTTACCGCCTTACGCTATTTCAGTCACCCGGCTGGCAGACTGCGCCATGCGGAAGAGCAGCTCGCTGTAAAAGATTTCATTCGCTTATTTAACGTGAAAACGCCGTCGATGGAGCAGCCGATTGGCCTGTTATCGGGCGGGAATCAGCAGAAGGTGGCGATAGCCCGTGGATTGATGACGCGCCCTAACGTGTTGATTCTTGACGAACCGACGCGCGGCGTGGACGTCGGGGCCAAAAAAGAGATCTATCAGCTGATTAATCAGTTCAAAGCTGAAGGGCTGAGCATCATCCTGGTGTCGTCAGAAATGCCAGAGGTGCTGGGCATGAGTGACCGTATTGTCGTGATGCATGAAGGCCGTTTAAGCGGCGAATTTAGCCGTGAAGAAGCTACCCAGGAAAGCCTGATGGCAGCAGCCGTCGGTAAGCAACACAGTGAGGATTTAGTTGTATGACCACCCAAACCGTTCCATCTAACCATCGCTGGTTCAGCAAAGCCTGGCTACTTGAGCAAAAATCGCTGATTGCGCTGATTGTGTTGATTGCTGTGGTGGCGAGCCAGAGCCCGAATTTCTTTACTGTGGCCAATCTTTTCAACATTCTTCAGCAGACATCGGTCAATGCCATCATGGCTGTGGGAATGACCCTGGTCATTTTAACGTCCGGCATCGATCTTTCCGTCGGCTCGCTGCTGGCGCTGACGGGCGCGGTGGCCGCCTCGCTGGTAGGCATGGAGGTGAATGCCTTTGTTGCCGTTGCAGCCTCCCTGGTGCTGGGCGCGGCGATTGGTGCGGTCACGGGAACCATCGTGGCGCGGGGCAAGGTGCAGGCGTTTATCGCTACGCTGGTCATGATGTTACTGCTGCGCGGCGTCACCATGGTTTATACCAACGGCAGTCCGGTCAATACCGGTTTTAACGATAATGCCGATCTGTTTGGCTGGATTGGTATTGGTCGTCCGCTGGGTATTCCAACCCCGGTCTGGCTGATGGCGCTGGTGTTTGTCGCCGCCTGGTACATGCTGCATCACACGCGCCTGGGTCGCTATATTTATGCGTTGGGCGGTAATGAGGCGGCCACGCGTCTCTCCGGCATCAACGTTAACCGTGTGAAAGTTATTGTTTACTCACTGTCTGGCATGCTGGCCGCGCTGGCGGGATCGATTGAAGTGGCGCGTCTGTCTTCTGCCCAGCCAACAGCGGGTACAGGCTATGAACTGGACGCTATCGCGGCTGTCGTGCTGGGCGGAACGAGTCTGGCAGGCGGTAAAGGCCGCGTCGTTGGCACCTTAATTGGCGCATTAATCCTTGGCTTTTTAAACAATGGATTAAATCTGATGGGTGTATCTTCCTACTACCAGATGATCGTCAAAGCAGTCGTTATTCTGCTGGCGGTGCTGGTGGATAATAAAAGCAGCAAATAACTCAGACTCTTATACAGGATAAAATGATGAAAAAGTTAACTGCACTCGCTGTCATTCTTGGCGCAACCCTCAGCGCCAGCGCAATGGCGAAAGATACCATTGCCCTTGTTATCTCTACGCTGAATAACCCGTTCTTTGTGTCCCTGAAAGACGGCGCGCAAAAAGAAGCGGACAAACTGGGTTACAACCTGGTCGTGCTGGATTCACAGAACAACCCTGCGAAAGAACTGGCTAACGTGCAGGATCTGACGGTTCGCGGCACCAAAGCACTGCTGATCAACCCAACCGATTCTGACTCTGTAGGCAATGCCATCAAGCTGGCTAACCAGGCAAAAATCCCTGTTATCACGCTGGATCGCGTGGCGGCTCAGGGTACCGTGGTAAGCCATGTTGCATCTGATAACCGCTTCGGCGGAAAAATGGCAGGTGACTTTATTGCCCGTAAACTGGGTGATGGCGCGAAAATCATCGAATTAGAAGGGATCGCGGGAACTTCAGCAGCCCGTGAACGTGGCGAAGGCTTCCAGAAAGCCGTTGATGCACACAAGTTCAAGGTCCTGGCCAGCCAGCCTGCTGACTTTGACCGTACTAAAGGCCTGAACGTGATGCAGAACCTGTTGCAGGCGCATCCAGATGTGCAGGCGGTATTTGCCCAGAACGACGAAATGGCACTGGGTGCCCTGCGTGCACTGCAGACTGCTGGCAAGACCGATGTGCTGGTGGTGGGCTTTGACGGCACGCCAGATGGTGTGAAAGCCGTTGAAGGCGGTAAGCTGGCGGCGACCGTTGCTCAGATGCCAGAGAAAATTGGCATGATCGGCGTTCAGACTGCTGATAAAGTGCTGAAAGGCGAAAAAGTGCAGGCAGTTTATCCAGTTGATTTGAAACTGGTTACTAAATAAATCAAAGAAAAGCAGGGCACTGCGCCACCCATCGGTGGCGCACTTATTTCGGACTCTCCCAATGAGCAAACACGCAAAACTGGCCGTTCTCGGCAGCATCAATGCTGACCATATCCTTAACCTGGCACACTTTCCCCGTCCCGGCGAAACGGTGATCGGGCAGAAATATCAGATTGCGTTTGGTGGTAAAGGCGCCAATCAGGCGGTTGCGGCCGGCCGTGCGGGCGCGGATATTGCCTTTATTGCTTGTGTCGGTGCCGATGACATTGGTGAACGTGTCTGTCAGCAACTCGCGCAGGATAAGATTGATACCCAGCCGGTAGAGGTCATTGAGGGTGAATCGACGGGCGTTGCGATGATCTTCGTCAATGGCGAAGGTGAAAATAATATAGGCATCTATTCCGGTGCTAATGCCGCGTTAACGCCAGCCTACGTCGCGCGTCACCAGCAGGTTATCGCCGGGGCTGACGCATTACTGATGCAGCTTGAATCGCCACTGGACAGCGTGGTAGCGGCGGCAACCCTTGCCCGGCAGCATCAGACGCAGGTCATTTTGAATCCTGCGCCAGCAACGGCTCTGCCGGACAGTCTGTTAGCGCTGGTTGACGTGATTACGCCAAACGAGACTGAGGCTGAAATCCTGACAGGAATCGCCGTCAGAAATGATGAGGACGCTGCGCGTGCGGCGGCTGCGTTACATAATAAAGGCATCCCCACTGTCTTGATCACCCTGGGACGCCGTGGCGTCTGGCTGAGTGAAAAGGGCCAGGGGCAACGTGTTGCGGGCTTTGACGTGAAAGCCGTAGATACGATTGCGGCGGGTGATACGTTTAACGGCGCGTTTATCACAGCACGTCTTGAAGGCAAGGCCATGCTGGATGCCGTTCGCTTTGCGCACGCTGCTGCGGCAATTGCGGTAACCCGTTCGGGAGCACAGCCCTCTGTACCCTGGCGTGCCGAGATCGACGACTTTTTACAGCAACAGGGTTAAGCGCTTGGCTACGATGAAAGATGTCGCCCGGCTGGCGGGCGTCTCCACCTCAACGGTTTCACACGTCATCAACAAGAATCGTTTTGTGAGCGATGGGGTGCGTGAAAAAATCGAACAGGCGATTCGCGATCTGAACTATGCGCCGTCGGCACTGGCTCGTAGCCTCAAGCTTAACCAAACCCATACGATCGGCATGCTACTGACCGCCAGCAGTAACCCCTTTTATGCCGAAGTGGTACGTGGTGTTGAAGACAGCTGTTATGAGCGTGGATACAGCCTGATTCTGTGCAATACCGCCGGGGACGAAGACCGTATGAATCGTAGCCTGGAAACCTTGCTGCAAAAGCGGGTCGATGGTTTGCTGATTATGTGCACGGAAAGCCATTTACCGTCGGCGGAAATCCTGAATCGTTATCCTTCTATTCCTATGGTGATGATGGACTGGGCGCCTTTCGAAGGGCGGGGCGATATCATTCAGGATAACGCGCTGTTGGGGGGTGAACTGGCGACACAGCATCTGATTGACAGCGGATATTCGCGAATCGCCTGTATTTCCGGGCCGCTTGATAAAACCCCGGCGCGCATGCGCCTTGAAGGTTTTCATCAGGCAATGCAGAAAAACGGTCTGGAGGTCCCGCCAGACTATGTCGTGAGCGGTGACTTTGAGTTTGCGGGCGGTTATAACGCCATGTTCGAACTGTTGGCGCTGGATACCCCACCGCATGCCGTTTTTACCAGCAACGACGCGATGGCGGTTGGGGTTTACCATGCACTACATCAGGCCGGCTTGCAGATTCCGCAGGATATGGCGGTGATGGGATATGATGACGTGGAACTGGCGCGCTATATGTCGCCGCCGCTGAGCACCATTCATCAACCGAAAGATGAGCTGGGTGAACTGGCTATTGATACGTTGATTTATCGTCTGAGTAATCCCGACGTCAGCCAGCAGACGCTGGTACTGACGCCGGAACTGGTTCCGCGGGGATCGGTTTAAGCTTTCTTCTTTTTATCGCGATTTTTAATCAGGTTGCGTCCGTCGCCATTGCGCAGCATCGTAAACGTCAGCGCTGACAGGACGGTGACGATGCCCATCGTCAGGAAGGTAGAATGGAACTGTTCTACTGTCGTGCTATCAAATTCCTGATAAAAGCGCAGGACAGCTGCACTCACGGCCACCCCAAAGCTGATCGCGAGCTGCTGTGTCACCGCGAGTACACTGTTGCCGCCACTGGCATTGTCGTCATCCAAATCAGCCAGGGTAATGGTGTTCATTGCCGTAAACTGGGTGGACATCGCCATACCTAACAGAAAGAGTGGAATTAATAAGAACGCAATATCCTCAGAAGGTGACTGCAGCGAGAAGCTGGCGATCATCACGCCAATGATCATCGTAATACTGACTAACAGGCGGCGATAGCCAAACCAGCGCAGTAATTGCGTCACGCTTTGTTTAGCCAGAATGGAGCCAATGGCTGTGGGGGCCATCATGCAGCCAGCCAGAATCGCAGAATAGCCAAATCCTACCTGAAGCATCAGCGGCATCAAAAACGGCACGCAACCAGTGCCCAGCCGCGAAGCGATGTTACCAATGATGCCTACCGAGAATGTGCGTGTTTTAAACATGGGCAGATTGATCAACGGCGAGGGATGACGCCGGGCATGGGCTATATAGAGGAGCAACAAGACAACGCCGCCAGTCAGAACGCCTGCCGCAAGCCAGGGTGAGACAATACGCTCACCAAACAGCTCTATGCCGGTAGATATCATCACTAATCCAATGCCGAACAATAAAAATCCCAGAAAGTCGAAGCGGCGCTTTGGTGTCGTGAAGTCAGGCATGAATTTACGTGCATAGACGATGCCGAGCAGACCTATCGGAATGTTTATCAGGAAGATCCAGTGCCAGGTGGCATAGGTCACCATGATTCCCCCCAGCAACGGCCCCAGTATCGGTCCGACTAATCCCGGCATGGTGACAAAGTTGAGAATAGGTAAGAGTTCACTACGGGGATAGGCACGCAGAAGGGCCAGCCGCGCGACGGGCATCATCATCGCGCCACCCACGCCCTGAATAACGCGCGATGTGACCAGTATTGATAAGGAGGGCGATAAGGCACAGGCAAGTGAACCCAGCGTAAACAGCGAAACGGCAATAATAAAGATCTTGCGTGTGCCAAAGCGGTCTGCAAGCCATCCACTAACCGGAATAAGCATGGCAACAGTTAAGGTGTAGCTGATAACGGCGGACTGCATGGCTAGCGGGGAACGTTCAAGGCTGGTAGCGATCGCGGGCAGCGCGGTATTGAGTATCGTGGCATCCAGTGACTGCATAAAGAAGGCCATAGCGGCAATCCATGGCAGACCGGCCATACTGCGCGCGGATTTAATCATTGAGCGTCCTTCGTAATGTCTTCGGCAAAGAATATAAAAAAGAATAGCATTGGCAGAAATGCACAATACGCCTCTTTCAACCGATATGTGGTGATTTCCGTGCGTTATTTACGCAGGATGTGTTGCTTTTTACCCCGTTCGTTTAAAAATGAATCGCTCAGTCATTTTTTTATAATTAATGCTTGTCACCCAGAAAGAACGCCCTATAATGCGCCTCCACTGACACGGCACAACGGCTTACGTAACGCGGTGTTCAGCAGAGAACTCCCCGGAGTTTTCGCCGGAGAAAAACTTCTGAAAAAGAGGTTGACTCTGAAGGAGGAAAGCGTAATATACGCCACCTCGCAACAGACGGTTAACCCGCTGGTTGC
>Ga0153955_100292_pt1 | contig 30244 bp, 23 predicted proteins | sample TSFL039MetaG_FD_104744 | JGI IMG/M metagenome (GOLD analysis project Ga0153955, IMG submission 104744) | Attine ant fungus gardens microbial communities from Florida, USA - TSFL039 MetaG | ecosystem: Host-associated > Fungi > Mycelium > Unclassified | place: USA: Florida, Wekiwa Springs...
TAAGAAAAGTGTATAAGTAGGTAGCACAATCCACCGAGAGACTCCATCGAGTTCTCTTCGTTCTCTCATAACGTTGAGTGTGGTAAGACAAGTCGTCACGACTGGTCTCGTCATTACAGTAAAGTTGAATCTTGATAGGAACAATGCCCATCTTGCTTGTCATCTATTCAACTTTTGGTTCGTCATGAAATATTCCAAGTTTTTGTGATCCATCCAGATTTCAAACTTGATTCTTGCCCCTTCTAGGAAATGTCTCCATACTTTCAAACACCTGATTATTGCCAACATCTCTTTATCATGAATTTCATAGTTTCTTTCCATATCATTCAATGATTTGGAGATAAAGGACACTGGTCTCTATCTTTCATCTTCCCCTCTTACTAACAGTACTCCTCCTGTCACATAGTCTGATGCATCCACCTTAACTTTCATTTCCTTATCCAGGTCTGGTGCCACCAGTACTGGTTCTGTCATAAAAATCTTTTTTAGTATTACAAATGCTTCTTCCTGCTTTTTTTCCCACTTCTACTTTTTATCCTTCCTGATTAATTGATATAGTGGTTTGGCCACCCTGGTGAAGTCCTTGACAAATCTTTGATAGTAGTTTGCTAGTCCCAAGAATTTCTGTACATCTTTAACACATTAGGACATTGGCCAGTTTGTGACTTCTTTCACTTTTTCTCTTTCCATCCAGAAACCATCCAGTTCCATTATTACTCTTAGGAATCCTATCTCTCTGACTTTCCACACATACCTCTCTAGTTTTATGTAGAGGTTGTTTTTCTCTAGTTGTTTCAATATCTCCTCCACTATCTCGTCATGTTCCCTCTCTGTCTCTGTTGCTACTAGTATGTTATCAATGAAGGTGGCTACATCTCCCTTGTTAATTATGTTCCTGAAGAGGTCGTTCATCATGGCCTAGAAGGTGGCTGGCAAGTTTGTGAGCCTAAAGTACATTACTGTTGACTCAAATGATCCCAGGTGTGTTGTGAATGCTGCCTTTCATTCATCTCCTTCTTTGATTCAGACATTGTTGTAACCCCACCACAAGTCCATCTTTGTGAACACCTTCTTGGTCCCCATACTATCTATTAGTTCTGATATTAGGGGTAAGGGATAACTGTTCTTGATCATCCCTTTATTCACATATCAATAGTCTTTTACCATCCTCCTCTTTCTATCCTTCTTGGGTACAAATAGTACTAGTGAGGTTTGTGGAGTGTAATGAAATAGCAGATGAGCTAGAGCATCTGTGGTGGTGGATTATTTTATTTTTATTTTTATTTTTTATTTATTATGTAATATTATGAAGAGTGCAAGACATTATGACTCAAAAGAAGTTCACAAGATAATTTGAGTAGACAAATACTAGTAAATACCAATTCATGTATAAGTAGCTAGATCAATTAGTGAGGACTCTAATGAGTTCTCTTTGTCAACTCTGACTTAGAGTGTAATCTAAAAGTTATCGCAACTGAGAATTACTACATGGAGACTTTGAAGGTCTGATAGAGCTCTTCTTTAGTTGGCTCTCCATGAACGCCTGTACTTCTTTCTTTTCTGTTCTAGACAGAGGATAGATCTGTCCCTTTCTTGGCATGAAGTCCTTCTGAGGTCAATAGTATGGTCCTAGGGTTTCCTGGTCGGCATTCGCTTAGATTCTACTTTTCCAAACACCTTCTTCCATTTGTGGAATCATCGGGGTATTAGTTCTTTCACCTTTTTGTGATCATTTACTATTTTCTCCTTCCTCTCTCTTTCCTCCATGGTCCACCTCAGGTCACTTTCATCCTCCTTTGTAGACTGCCTCCTTTTCAGTACTTTCCTCTCTGGTATTTGGCCACATAAGGGTGGGCATCTGGTCATCCTTACTTTCCCCTGTTTCCCAGTTTATCTCTGGGTTATGTGCTGCAAGCCATGGTATCCCCAAGATTACTTCTGTCTTCCCCAGTTCGCATACCTCTATTCTTACTCATTTTACATGTCCCTTGTAGTACATGTTGACCTCCACTTCATAGGTTATTGACTTTCCCTTATTGTTACTCCCATCTACATTCCTTACTTTTATTGGCTTTGTCAATTTCTTTAATTTAAAGCCCTGCTTTTCCACTAGCCTTTTACTCATAAACAGGCCTATTACTCCGCTGTCTAGCAGTGCTCTTATTGACACTCCTTTGTGGGTGTCTACTTTCTCTAGTCTGATATTGAGCTAGACTTCTCTCAATGGTTTAAGTATCTATTTCACTTCTCTCTCAGTGTTGTGGTCAAAGTCCATATCATTTTGTCCATATAGTACACTGTATTTATTAAGGGAGGCCAGCCAAGGACTTATTGGTCTCCCTGATTTTTTGACACCTCCAGTATCCCTCCTCTCACCTCTCTTGGGTTCCTGTAGTGTCAGGCAATGTGCTCAAACATCCTGTAGTCAAAACACCTCTGATCTCCTTCCCATCTTTCTTCTCTGTCCACATCCATTGCATTGGGGTCTTGGCCTCCTTGTCCTCCTCCTGCCTCTCTCCTCCTCAAATCTCCACTAAATCCTCCTCTGGGTGCTCCATGGAAACCTCCCTGGTGTCCATTATTCTAGAAGAGCCTTGTCCCCCTGAATGGCTGCACTTCTGGTGGTCTTGCCACCCATGCTGCTCCTTTCCCCCCAACACCTTTTCTTCCACTCTACTCTGCCTCAAGTTCCTGTCCAATCTCACTGATCTCTCCCACCATTCCTCAATTGTGGTTGGAGGCAACTCTACCTCTGCTAACCTCCTCCTGATGTTCCTGTTTAATCCCCTCTTGAATTCTTCTATGAGGGGTCTACCCTCATAGCCACTTCCTCTTGATACTTTTTTGAAAATTTGGATATACTCATCGCATGTCTATCCTCCCTGCTCCAATAACCTTAGCTCATCCACCTTCCTTGACTCTTCATCAAACTCTCAAAATTCCTCCCTCATCTTGGTAAAAAGTTCCTCTACTATTTCTACTAACGACACTCCCTGCCTCCTTTTCTCCAATACATTTTCCTTCCATACTTCCACTACTCCTCTCTGCACATACATTAACATCCACAATATCTTCTCCTCTTCTCCACTCCCCTTCATCCTCATGCTGATGTATAGGTGGCAGGCATTGATAAAGCCTACCACCTTCTCCATCAAACAGTAGGGGCTTCACTACCTCCCCCTGGGTTTGCCTCCTAGATAGGAGCTGCTCGATTACTATCGTGTATTGGGCAAGGTATTGAAGAATCTGGTCCATTGTTAGACCTGTTTCTTCCTGTTGTGGTTGTTGTTGTTGCTGTTGTTGTTGGCCCCAGGATGGTTGTTGGTGGGACATGAGGTCATTGTCCCAGGTATTGTTTTCTTTGTCAGTGGTTTTTTCGTACGAGGATTGGTTGTCTTCTTCTGAACTAATTTTTTATGCCTACTAGGGAGCACATCTTCTCCCAGCTAGGCACCTACTTCTCTACTGACTACTGCCCTAGTAATAGGGTTATACTATTGCTGCAAAAATGCAAACCCCTAAACTAAACAGCTCCTTAAGGAATGACTGTTACTTCTCTGCGTGTAGGAACTACAATGAGCTCCCAGCACAAGATTGATAATATGAGAGAACAAGTATACAAAAAAAGCCTGCTCAATTCAGAGGTCAGGTTTCAGATATGGTACCTGAGCTTGGTACTGCGCTTCTACTGTTAGTCCCTAACTGACTAACAAGTCCCCTTAAGCCTAGAACCCAGCTATGTCATAGTAGTCATTGGTCACAATGACCAGCATACTGAGGGTGAGTGTGGAGTAAAGAAAAAAAGGGTGTGTAGGGTTCAAGACGAACAGTACGGAGTGTGAGGTATTGAGTTCTAATGTAATGATTAGTTGAGACAACTGCCTTATCACACTCAATGTTATGAGAGAACAAAGAGAACTCAATGAAGTCTCTGTGAATTGCTCTACCTACTTATACACAATTTCTATTTGTCTATGTGTATGCTTAAGTAACTTCCTGTGATTCTTCCAGAATGTTCTATCATGTGACCAGTCATGTGACCAGGTCATATGACTCTTATTTTATCTAATCTTACTCCTATGCTATTTTTAGAATCCTTCATCTAATTCATCTGAGAATAGGTCTTGTTCTTCCTATCCTTCTAATTGTATAATTTTAGGTCTGGGCAGGTTTATGATACAATCCTTCCAGAAGGTTCTATCATATGATCTTATCATGTGACCAGATTATGTGACCTCTATCTTATCCAATTTTATCTCCTATTCTATTTTTAGCACTCTTCATCCAATCCATCAGAGAAGAGTTCCTGTTCTTCCCATCCCTTGTAGTAATCATTAGCTGAGTTAGCTTAAGACCACACTCTAAGTCAGAGTTAACAAAGAGAACTTGTTAGAGTCCTCGCTAATTGGCCTAGTTACTTATACATGAATATGTATTTACTAGTATTTGTCTACTCAAATTATCCCATAGACTCTTTTTGAGTCACAGTGTCTCATACACTTCAAACTATTACATAATAAAAGAAAAAGAAAAAGAAATAAAATATTCTGCTATTGCAAATTCTCTAGTTTACCTACTGTTTTATTACATCTCTCTAGTTGTACAATTTTAGAACTGGACTATATAATGACCATCAGCTAGGCTAGCTTTAGATCACACTCTAAGTCAGAGTTGACAAAGAGAACTCATTAGAGTCCCTACTAGATTTGAGTATACTACTTATATCTATTCTACTTGGTCTGTGTACTACCTTCTCATGGTAATTATGTGACATCAATGTGACATGACATGCAACTGATCATGTGACCTCCCATGTGACTTCTCTAATTATGTAATTATGTTCTAAAAATAGAAAGTAAAAATAGAAAAGAAAGAAAAAAGAAAAAGTCTTTATATTATGATTCATGATAGGCTAGTTCATGATAGATCACCATTATTAAATACCTCAAACTTGTAAAATCACTATCCAACTTCTCTAAATAGTCAGTATTCTAGTCTTTTGACTGAGAAACTACTCAAAACAGACTTAAGAGTATGAAGTACTACTCATAAGATAAGCTATGGCATATAGAAACACTTATTAGGACCTCTGACATCATAAATCACTCATTAGATGCATTTATCAATCATTGATGAATAGTTATAGGAATAGATTTTTACTTGTGAGAACAGAAAATAGTCTGTAGTACTATCAAATTACACTAGAAAGATATATTAGGCAAGTAAAATGAGATGAGATAAAATAAGAGAAAAAAGAATAAAGAGTGGAAGTATATCTAAGCAGTAATGAGGGGCAAATGGCCTTGATTGGCTACTGTAAACTAAAAATAGGCCCTAAGTCTGGACTAAAAACAAGTCAGTAATAAAGAAGACTACTTATAAGGGGACATTTTGATGTTAAAGATATCTAAGATGACATTCCAATAATACAGGACTAGGTTAGTGAGGACTGGAGAGAATTGGTTGTATAGAACACATAGACTTTAGTTTTATTTTAGTTTCTCTGTTTTATTCTCAAGTTTTTGTTTCTCTCTATTTCTTTGTTTTTTGGTTTGTAATCTCAATATAAAATACTCTAGTTGCAAGAAAGACAAAAAATGAAACTATATACCTGTTTTCTAAGCTTTAGAGTCATAAAGTTGTGATCTCAATTATCTTAAGTATTGTATGTATCCTCACCCAGAAAAGAACAGAAAACTCATTTGCAAGTGTAACTAAAATCACTTGGGAGATTTGGATAGTCTTGTACTCTAGAAGGTAGAACTCTGAGTATGTTTTGGAATAAGACTCGTTGGTCATATAATTGACTATAGTGAAATGCCTTACAAAACACAGCTAGATCTGAGACTGTACTGTTAAATTAATAACAAACCAGTATAGCTAGACTAAGAATCAGTGAAGACTATTACAGTACAAGAGGAACATGTACTTTAGAGGAATATTCTCAACTTAAAACCAGCATACTTTATAATAGAACATAAAAACAAATTCAATTTCTTTATATTTTATTTCTATTAAGACTATTTTTTATTGATCTCACATTTTCCTTGCTCTTAAGATGACTTTGATCTCTTACAAATATACTTGTAAATTGTATTTTCACCTCTTGACCTCTTTCTATCATTTTCTGATGTAATTTCTCTCTATAAACAATACTCAAGAACTAGCGTCATTGTTATATCTGCAATCCTGATGATTTCCTTATTTGTTTTGAAGTTATTTTGTACTCAGATACTACTAAAAAGAAAAACACAAAATACTTTTGTCAGTATAGTCTACTTTAAAGGAAGGAGAGAAGTCTATTGGTGAGAAGAAGAGGCTGTGTATTTCTCTTATACTGGTTTGAGATAAAGAGTGGCCATACTATATGTTGACAGTGGTATTAGCCAGCCTTTCAAAGTTTATGTTTGCAGAGTTAAAATTCACTATACTATGCTCAGACATTACTATTAATGATGGAGGTAAGAGTGAAAAAAGCAATGCACACTACCATAGTCTGTCTTTGCATCCCATGTTACAAATTGATAATTTTTAAAAAAAAAAACCTAATATCTTAGTGAGTATCAATTGCTTCAAGATGTTTTGTATGTCATTTGCAAGGTCTCCTTAAGGACATTAAATTTGTTGAGAACAGTTGAGCATTCATGGAGTTATGGCTGAATGAAATTTGTAATAGAGTCAGTAGGTGTTCATGCTGCTATACTATGGTTGCTGGTACTATTTCCATACTAATGTGTAACTATTTTGTTTAATTCATTGTGAACCAAGTTCTTATTTAAAAGCTATGAGTAAAGTGTTATTCTAAAGCTTAGATAAAGTAGTATTAATGATAGATTTCTTTGGAATTAGATCCTTGTTTAATACTGTGTTATAAATCAAACATTACAAAAGTGCAAAACATTGGGACAGTTTTTGAACTACTATATTGGACCTGACCAAGAGTTGGCCTCTAGCAGTCTAGCCATTAAAGACATTTTGAGTATATACCTCTGCTATGTTCAGCCCACTGCTACCATTGTCTCTGGCCCGATCCTTAGCATAATACATTATTGTGTTTTATCTTATTCAGCAAGCTGTTGCTCTCAAAGATCTAGAAAACAGGAAGGCCCACAAAGAATCAGCTCAGATGGCTTGTGAAGCTGTAGGTGCTATCCAGACAGCTACCTTGTTCATTTGAGCCTAGTTATCTTAAACAGGGTACAGTCATGGTGTGAAGGATTTTTGTCAGCAGTAATTATTCTAACCTGAACTGCCAAGGCTGATTTCAATGGTTGCCATTGTTGAATCACCAAGGGGACTGGTGTGGGAATATATATATATATATAGCTACCAAAATTCTTCCCTCTTTGTTGATCTTCTGTCTTGCTATCAACGACGTCCACTCTTTACATTTACATTCGTTCAAATTACGATGTACTCAACTCAGACTTTCGCTGCTGTCCTCGTCGCTCTCACTGCCACCTGTAGGCTTTCCACATACTTCAGTACTCGGACTAATCTCATCTCTTGCTACCCTAGCCGCTTTTGCAGCGGGATGTGCAAGGCACTACACTGTACAAGAGGGAGATATTTGTGATAGCATTTCGGCTGCTAACAATGTCTCGACGTAGGTCTCTTTTCCCGGTCGTTCAGAGGCGTTTGACTTGGTTATTTTACCAGTTACCAGCTTGCTGTTACCAATGATGGCCATATTGATTCAGCCTGCAGTAATTTGGTCCAAGGTGAATCAATCTGCCTTGGTAACGAGGGAGAGGATTGTTCCAACACTTATGTTGTCCGGGAAAACGACACCTGTGACCGCATTATCACTGCACACGGACTCAACTCGACCCTCCTCTACCTCAACAATCCTCAGATCAACGGTGCTTGTGACAACATCTACATTGGCGAGGTAAGTAGTTATTCCTGTGTTCTTCTTTTCACCATCAGCTTTTGATCAATATGGAACATATCTCGTTGACGTGATCCTAATAACCAGGTCCTGTGTGTCGGTCAGTCCATACAAGTTCCTCCTGCACCCACTGGTCCTCCCCCTGCCGCTACCATTCCCGCTACTGCTACTCCTGCCGTTCCTTCAACTACCAACAAGCCCACCACGGTCCCTGTCAATACACCTCTTGCAACCATCCATACCTCTGCAGTCATTCATACCCCTGCAACCATCCACAGTTCTGCAACCATCCACAGTTCTGCAACCATCCATAGTTCTGCAACCACTCATACCTCTGCAGCCATTTCTACCGGTAGCAGTCAGAATGGTGGCAGCCATGACGCCGATGGTGACGAAGATCTTCCGTTTTGCGACGAGATTTAAACACCTCCACTTCTCACCTGGTTTGTTACTTTCATATCTTGGTTTGTACTCTGACTTTGATATGTGGTGTATCTACAAATTTTCTCGGTGCATATTATGCTTATAATTAGTGAACTACCTTCCAGTCCTATTTCTGTCCTAAATCTTGCTTGACGCAAGATTCTTCGATCGGTTGCATTTACTATTTTTCAGTAGACGCTTTCCTCGTTACTCGAGGCAATTATATTTCATCGCTTGCGACCCTTTTGACCTTAAGATTAATAGACAGTTCACTGCAAGATTCAAAAAGCATTCAAAAAGACTCAATCTCAATCTGAGCAATCTTTTTAGCAATTTTTTTCTCTTCATAAATCTATAGCGGGAAAGGGAAAGCAGCCCCAGTCTTTGATCGACCAATCGTCACCGGCCCATCACCAAAGAATTCGTGGCGTACCTTGGTCACTTTGCAAGGGGTCCTCCTTTGAGAGGCCAATGGGGAGACAGAAGGCAAAAAAAGAAAGTACGTACATAAGAACGGAAAGTTTGGCCACATAAAAATGGTAGAATTGAGGAACGACATTGACTTTAAGCAAGTGCCACATCACACCATTGTCAGACGAAGTAATGGTCATGGCAACACGAATAGAAATAATAAATTCAGGAATCGCATCCGTTATTCGTGGTATCCTCAATGACTTACTTGGGTCTCTATCTCTCCTCTTGGGTGAATACAACAGAATTAATAATGTACATGAAGGAAGACGTAATAAAGAAGAGCCAAATAACTAACCTATTGTGTAGAAAGGCACTGTATCGATGACTGCGTGACAACACTGAAACAAGTATCATAGTGGATGGGGATTAAAATATAAGCAAATTGTCGAAAGGTCAAGTATGCTACTTCGTAGCTCCCAAGCCCAACTTCGTATGTTTGATGATCGCAACTAATGGGGCATCTAGGCCTCCGGACAATCCAATCTTGTCACCCTCAGACCATCCCATAGCAGCCAACATCTTGAATCCAAGATTGCCTTGTCCTATCTTTTGTGCACTCTAGATATGCACACAGTTCTCCTGTCAGCTTTTGACGTTAGATGCATATATGCTACTTACCGCCCCAACTTGATCTCCCTCTCTATGCTTCGGCACTCGGTTCCCTTTTCTTTTCTCACATCTAGATTCATTGAACGAATCACCTGTCACATATTCCCCTCCAGATCTACTCGTCACCTTGCGAATCTTCGACTCATTCACTCTGGCCACACCCGTTCTCGATGTTTTTGTCAGCGTTGTATACCTTGCATTTCCTTTCCCTTTACTGACGCTCTTCAATCGAAATGCAACCGCTAGCTCATGTATTTTCGTTCTCGTTTGTTTGTTCGCGGGTGGTAGCAACATTGTCGATGGACCATCCAAATTGGTGATAAACCGTCGAATTTGTTGGATGAGGGTGGTGATGTCTATAATGCAGTTTGGTGCCAGATCAATTACTGCTGGGTCTATAGTTGTAGCTTTGCGCATCACTTTACGGCCTTTCTTGCCACCCTTCTTTTCGATGAATGTATCGGTCGCAGCGATGAGTTTTTTTAACTCGCGTTCGCGTTTATATTCGGCTTTGCGTTTGCGATCGAGTTCCCACTGGCCGAGAAGTTCAGGAGAAAGATCTTCATATTTGTCATTACGTTTGCCTGCAATAGATCATAGATTGTCAGTATTCAACAAGAAATCGAGCGAGGACGAAAAGAAAAACATACGAGCTGGTTGGATGCCAGCAGTGTCAATGTCGAAACTGCTATTCTGTATGGAGTTAAAGGACCTGTTCCTCTGTTTCCTGCTCTGAAAAATTTCAACGTCCGTATCGTAAATGTTCTGCGCAAAAAGTCAGCGATTATTAATTAAAAAAGGCTTGTCTCAACCTGACTGATCAGATGATTATCGTCATCCTCATCCTCATCACCATCCTCTTCGGCCAATGCCAAATGTCTTTCTAACGTATCATCTTCATCATCGTCTTTATTGCATGCATTTGCCATTCTTGCCTGAGCTCGTAATCTCTCCAACCTCATCTGAAAACTCGATTTTGGACTGAAGTCCAGCTCATCATCGTCACCCCAGTCCTCGCTACTCTCCCCGATCAATAGCCTTTCCTCCAATTTCAATATTTCTTCGATCTCCTCCTTTCCACCGGCAACACCACTGACATCATCAGCATCATTATTATCACCAGTACTAACTGCACTTCTTATGACCCTAGCCACCTCCTCCCCGGACTTCTTCTCAACGTCAGCGTCTTCCATTGTTATGAACACTCCTGCATTGTCTCCAATCAAACCACTAACGAACTGTTGCATTGCTTGTACATCTATTTCAGAGTCGACAACCATCCCATGATCATCAGCATCAGCATTGGGTTGTACCTTTTGCTTTCCCTTCGCCTTTTCACTGACAGGTTTGGGACCGTCTTCCAGATTGCAATCAACCTGATTTTCGAGACAAAGTCCATCGTCGTTATCGCCTTCTTGGGAAGTACCCCAATCCGAATGGGAGTCTCCTCGCCTCGCCTCTTCCCATCTTCGATTCTTACTGTCATCGTACAACCGGGCATCATTAACCAGCGCTCCATGTACTGAAGGTCCTTCCTCTCGCTCTTTTGCTTTCATCCGCTGGCAATTTGTTTTCCTCCCTTTTCGTGCTTTTTTTTTCTTTATAATTCTCGGTGAAACAATATCAGCCAATTTATGACCAGGTGAATGGAGAGGGCTGAAAGGAATCAAGTGGGATTTTTCAAGGGAGGTAACTGTTGGGTGTGGCATTGCTACAGGTGCTGGGGTCGATTCCGATATGGACACTGATGACGACAGGGCAGACGGTGCGGATGGGGGCATGAATGAAGATGGTGTATTTTTCAGAGTAGTCAATGCAGTTGGAATTTGTTGAACTGTGTTCGTGCTCACATCCGCACCAGTTGTAGAGAATTCTTGTGTTAAAGGTGTGGAAGCAGCGAGGACTGTATCTGGATCGAGATGACCCACAAGAGCGATTGACTCCGAGTCTTGGAATGGCGTTGAAACTAGGGTTAAAGCTATATGTGGATCACACTGTTCAAACCCAGATGCATCGGCATGACTTATATCCTTAGGGTCATGTTTGTTTCCAGAACCAGACATCGAATGAATCTTGGGATGAGGCGCAGTATATACGATAATATCTTCATCATCACTTGGGGGAAGCATTACCGCATGTTGTGATTCTGGTGTTGATGGTATGGATGAAAAGTCTGGTTGAGTATCAACAAAGAGGAGTGAATTATCTAGCTGCTGCTTCCGGGACTGAGGAGATGCATCAACAACGCCAATAGAAAGTTCGTTGGTCATGATGTGCCGATCAGTTGATATTGGAGTTCCGAGTAAACCTGTCTTGAGTTGAAGTGTGCCAAATCCTGGCCTCTGATACAAATTTATATTGACTTGATCTTCAACCATCTGAAGAACACCATCAATATTCATATTCTTGGCTTTTGTTGAAGTGACTGTGATAGTAGTTGAGGTGGACTCGTCGACCATAGAAGCAGTCAATTGATTTAGATCATTGAAATCGATTTCCTCTACCTCTTCATCTTCGCTTTTACCATTGTCTTCAGAAGGTGAGGAAGTCAAGACCTGTCCCCCAATGTTTCGAAATATCTGTTCGACACGGCCAGCTGTCGGAACCTGAGATGATTCATCGTCACCTAAGGTACAAATTGACGAAGATAAATACTAAATGAGGCGATGACCCACCGATATCCTCCGCTACGGGCTTCAAAAGTTCTTCTTGATCATGCATGAACAGAAATGGAGTATGTTCAGACCGTATAAATGTGATAGGCCTTAACAGAGGTCTCGCAGCATAAAGCGATTCGGATAACGTCGGGTAACTTCCGAGCCTTTGATTCGTCACTGGGCTGAATGAACCAATTCTACGGCCTTGTTGTGGAGAAAACCTTGATTCTGTGGGAGCAGATATGCCTTGACCGTGCCCACACTTTTGACCACCATGTGATGAATGTATTCCACGGAAAATGGTAGAGTTGCATCTTCCTCGATCGCTGAAGTTGTTAAAATTGGTAATTGCTGGCGAAGTGTTAAAACCTCCTTTCCCCTGCCCTTGCTCTCTTCCCCTCGAACCACGACCTCTGCCTCTTGCATACTTTGACCCTGAGCATCTCAAGTCTTCATGTACAAGTCCTCGTGGCGATTTCGCCGCTACCCGCTGCAGATCTATTGCTGGAACAAAACAAAAGGAAGCACTACATACCATCAGCATGCACCTCAGTCGTGAAACATAGCTCTTCTTGGATGCGAGACGATGCTTGTGTATGCGGGGATTCTACGGATCCTTGAATGGAAGGAGCATTGCCGCGTCCCCGGCCTCTTCCATTGCTGAAATTAATGTGGCAATTATTGTTCTTCTTTCCTCCTTGTATTGTATTCATAATGAATGAGGTGTAGAAGGGATAATGACAGGATGAGAGACGAAAGACTTGGAGTCATTTATTTGGCGAGGTGGATACTGGTAAATATGATGACAAATAACAAATAGATGTATTTACATTTCAATTTTTTTCATTCAATCACAGAAGCCAGGAATTAGTGCCGTCCCAGACTGATGCTAGTATGCCAGATACAATAAAACTGTCGGACGCACAAGTTCTTTAAATAACAAATACAATGTACCAGTCAGTCTGAGCTACGGAATCGGTCCGTAGCAATGATACGGTCACCAACAGCCGTGACACGGAAATTAATGAATGGTCGAGTGCACGACGTGCAGAGGTGTAGCAACACCTCGCGCAAGACATGCTTCGATAATATACCTCCGCAACACATCAGTTTGAGTAAAATTCTCTATCTTGATGTGAATGCCGAACGAAAGAATATTTTCAAGACATGTAACGCACCAGGGCACTCCCAGTAAAAGTTCAAGGTATCCACAACGAAGAGTAAGTCTTTAGCGAGTTCTAAGAGACATACCATAGACTGCTCGTGTGGCCAAATCAATACAGCCCTGAAAATTTGTGAGTGGAAGCCGGAGATGATAGAGAGCTTGTAGACGCACATGTTCAACTGATTTATGAACCACGAAACGAGAAAAGGCTGGCGAGTCAGCTCATTGTTTTCGTGATGAATGATGTTTTTGACCCTTTGAATCACACCTTGTTGTGCTTTCACTGAAAGCCATTTTAGTTCAATCAATGCGAGTGATTTAGTATCATACCCCATTCTTCAACATGCTTTGTATTGAACAAGATACCCGGGCGACCCGATGAGGACAGTCCAACCACACTGTAATTTCGTTAGCAGAATTTTCAATTGATTAGGTGGACGACTCACTGCATTCTCACCTCGTGTGCAACAAGCAAGCGAGTGCTGATGACCATGTCAGTGTCTGGGCAAAATCATCAAAGTTCATAGTTACTTGAACAAATGTTCTCGCGTAAGGTACATAATCATAGTGTCGAAGTTGCATCGGTGCACATCGAGAGCATCTTCAATGATCTGAGCTTCACCTACGGAATGCGTAAAAGCCTCTATTCTGTCGTCCACTTTCGTATGACCCTCCTTGACAGAAACGCAAAAATTCCAAAGGAGCATGCTGCGACAGTATAGACCCCAGACGGACTCTTTGGGAAATAATGGATTTTTTAGATCTCTATGACTGAGATCAAACGCTTCGCCAGGGAAAAGTAACACAAACTGTGTTGGCTCAAATTATACGAAAAATAAGATGTTCTCAGGTCCAACTCACATTGTCTGGGTGATTTAGACTGAAATCCTGGACATCTCTACCGAGAGCCATGCATTGAGCATTGTGCTCTGATATCAGACTCAAAGCACTCCAGCAAAGGTGCCGTATCTCTTCATCGCCTACTGCCTTGTCTGTCTGAGAACGGGACCACGAAACGTGATTTGTTCGGATTTCAAAATTTCTGGAAGCTTCATTCCAATCTTGGCATTCGCAAGTTTTCCCGGTAAGAGATGGACCATCATCAAGAAAGATAGCTGGAACTGCTTCATGACTGAACGAAGAGACTGAAGGGTTTCCAGTATCCAAAGTTGGCAAGAGAAGGATCTGAATTATTTCATCGAGCGCGCGAAGAGCAGCGGTCTCGCGAGAATAACTATATTCTCTGTATGCAGAAGATTCGAATATTGCAAGGAGCTATTGACAGTATGTCAGATGGTTGCAAAAGACAACTTCCACGTCAACTTGCTCACAAATTGAGCTTTAGCTAGGTCAACGCTTAGAAGACCTGAGTGGCGCGCCTCATCCAGTGCAGTCTGGGCTTGAAGCCGCAACTCCATAGCTTGAGTCATGCCAGCTGATCCTTGATTTGTGGAGCTAGATTGAAGGAGCTGTGCGAGCGCTAGCGTAGCAAGAATAAAAGCTGGTTGTATCTTAACCCGCTCCCTATCGTTGAAAAGTTGTAAAGTAAGAACATCCATATTTACGAAGGAAAGTTGATGAATTGTGTTGCGTCGCCTACAAAAATGTGAAATAAAGTGGAAAGGGGCGTAAACTCTGGTGCTCACAAGAAATTCATACGCTGCACAATTTCTGGGGGGCTTATTCCAACAATGTCGGAGAAGGTAGACATGAAGAAGCGAGAATGGTTTCCTTACCCATAAATCCCGGAAATTCGGTCCCACCAGTCTCTTTGCCTCGCTTCAAAGTTTGGTAATATCGGTATTGACAAGACACGATGTATGTTATTTGGTGATAGATCCGGGTTGAGAGATGCACTCGTTAAAGAGCCACGCACGCAGTCATACACAGAAAGACGATGATTAGTCGGAGATTCTTCCTATTGCTCCCACTAGAGTGAGTTTTATTTGAAGAGGGTGGTTCGATATCTATACCTTTACAAAATGGTCCAGACCACGATGCAAGATCGGAGATGTATGAAGGGTGGTCTGGATGTGAAAATCTGGAAGCCCTTTAGGAAGACATGAGGAAGAAGGTGTATGCTTCACACCATCCATCTTCTCCTTGATTCGATGGTATCGTATTTCTTGAGCGCCTGGTGTTGTATTAGGGATAGTCCGACGGCGCTTCGAATTGGGGGGAGCTGAGTCGTCCAGAGCCCGCTTTTTACATCTTCTTTGACGTGTACCAGGACGCTTATCTGGACCTCTTCGTTTAGGCATTGCATCATATTCACACTCGTTATTTCTTCGGAGACAGTTATTACAGTCGGGCCTTTTTGAATCACATCGTATCTTGCGAGCACGACTGAGAAGAAATGACAATGTACCGATACTGATTAGTTGATCGATAAAACTATTAATGAAAGACTTACCAGAGGCGGCAGGCTATAACAACAGGCACTGTTCTCTTTCGATTCTCTCGTGAAGGATTGATTACATTCGGGATCGAACGCTCTCCTTGGCCCGTAGTGCCCACTGGATTAAGCCTGTGATCACCATCCATGTTCGACCTGTTTGAAAATATGGAGTCATGAGAAGATCCCCAGGAAAACGGTTGCTCGTACAATGATGGGACAAATCTTACAGCTGTATCACGGCTGGTGGCATGAATAAGGGAAGAAACAGGTGGATATTGAGTAGGGAAATGCCCCATGTGATAACGAGATGAGTAAAGCTGATTACAGTGAGACAACGTGACTTGACGGGCACTTGAACTCGGAGGCTCTAGGGTAGAATCAGTAATCGGTATCTGTTGCCGTTGGTTCTTATTGAGATCTTGAGCAGAGTCAAATTTCTGCACAAGGAGTTCCGGGGTAGGAGATAAGTTATCTGGAGAGGATCATGTTGATACCGGATTTTCAGAAATTTGGGTTTAGAGAACACGGACACATATACGACGAGAACAATAACATACAAGACTCATGGCCACCATGTAGTGAAGGCATCTGCAACATCTGAGGGAAGACATTGCTAGTCGGAGAATATACGCTGGATCCGTCTTCGCTGGATGAGGGAATTTCATCGTGGATCATCATCTGAAGGCGGAAGGGAGAGTAGATATCGTCAGTTTCATCGTTTGGAACCATGATAGTAGACGTTGAGGATAAAGAGAATGTCGGACAGAGAGTGCAGGGCGCAGAGCACAAAGGTAAACAAGAAGGGCTGGGTAGAAAAAGCTATGTAGTATTACAACGTTATTTCGGTGAATTGCGAGTCATCAGTGAAAAGAATCCTTTGCCAGAATATTGAACTTTGGATGATCGATTGTTTCTCCAGATCTCTGATTGTCTCGGCCCGGTAAGCGATTTAAACTGGGGTCTCCAGCAAGGTACTACGGCCAAAATCGGGTGCTGAGCAGGTACGGCAGGCCTTTGTGCCTCGAAGTATACTCTACTGGGGAGCCCTATTCTCTCTGAAGTTAAAGCAGAAATCCAGGAAAATGTAGAAGAAACATAAGCACATTCTAATTTGAGAGGCATCAGGTCCTCTCCACGTGGTGTTCACCGTTTTGACTGAGCGGGCCTGTTTCTCCCACACCATTAAATACTTTGTCTCTTCTGCACATGCTATTAAATAACTAGCTTCCCCATCTACCTACCATTAAACTCCAATTTCTGAGTCTTCTGAATTCATATTAAAACCAACCCGAACAATGCTCGTCGTCACGCTGAGTGCCCCCCTTCCGCCTAGTGTCAAATGTTCCCTCTGGATCGTCAGGCACAGTGGGTAGCATCCTCTCAAGACCCCGAAACTAGGGTAAACCGCTTGTAGACCACTTGCCCGAGTGACAAATCCTTGTCTCCATTTAAGTAACAAACTGCACTCGAGCGCCTCCCACATCCACATGGAAGCTCCTCTCCAACACCTATCGAATTCCAATGTGAAGGACATTCCATCAATAATCATAGTCCCTTGCTAAAGGGGATGCACTTTCCCAAATACATACAACACAGTTCAGTAACTTCCTCATTCCGGTACATCCGGCACACCAACAAATTATTATTTTGAGGGAGGACCACGACAGCTACTCATATACAAATTGCGGACGATTACTGTCAATCATATCAGTAACTTCGGACTCCCAGCTCTATTTTGTAGCCAGCACTTAAATCGAATGGTCATCAAGGAGTATCTTCAAAAGTTCCGACAAGACTTTTTTATGTCGCAAAGATGAAGGAATTCGTGAGGCCGTGCTCCTTCCGGGCCGAATCCTGATATCAAGGTCGCTTCTCAATATCGCCCAGTTGCTCTTTCATTCTTCAAGGCGTTACTCAACGCGCGCGTCCACAGGTCGCAACTAATAATCCTTCTTGAGTGGTATCGTAACATTGATCAGTCATTATTGATGCCATTCCTCCCGTTCTTATTTCCAGAACTTGCTTCCTGCCAAGCGAAGAACAAGATCCTTACCTATTTATATTGAGCTGATATACGAAAAGCATATCTCTGTCTGCCTCTCTGTAACTGTCATCTGGAGAGTCAAGTCGTTTGAATAATATATGGTAAGAATCCGCCTCCACAGCGCGTAATTTGACGACATCGGAGAAGGGATGTATGCACATGCGCTAAGTCAGAATAAACAAAGGCTTCACAGAAATAGTAACGATACATTCTGTGGACAACAGCTGTCACCATAAAATGTAAAGCCAGGATGATAGGCTTCTAACACCTGATAGAATTACACAAGCTAGCATCCCTCGAAGAAATTTGAATTGTTGTGAAGTATTCTTAGCCTTAAGACTTCATTTCTCACAAAAGTCATACATTAAGGTTCTTTGGTCATATGAATTACTTTTTGTGCGGTGTGTGCTCAAGATAAACTGAACGCGGATGATATAGCTCACCCTATGTCCACCCAATTTGTGTGGTTCAGTGACATACACCTGTCTCCCTAATCCATTAATGAGCTTGAGTTATTATTTCTCAAATGCGAAGTGAGCAGTCCACTACTCGAGTCCTTTCTCTTCACAAATACATTCAGGTATTTGATTTGACCCCACTGCAGGCCATTTGTGATCAAAATATGGTAAGAGTCAAGTCAGGAGACGCACTGTGTTTGTTATACAGTGGTCGTCATATCACAAAAATATTATCATTCTGGTGATTCGGTAAGCACCACAATAAAGTTCGGCGGGTGATCATATGAAATCTCCGCCGCGGCTATAAATATGACTCCTGAGCCATGTTTCTGGGATATGTCGTAAATCTAAACGGAGATTCTCGTGACAGGTCCCATTTTTAAAATATATATTTGACTTGTCTGCCGCGTATTAAGAGTCTATAACGCAACAAGACAGAAGAAGATTAATTATCTGCAGAGAACGTTGCACGGATGTTCTTGTTTCAAGGGATGCCACCTCATTCTAAGATGGCATCCTGTTCATTTCTAAGGATTCACGCCGAAGGACGCCGAAGGTGCAACAAACAATAAACGAAGTCAACTTGAACCGGCTCTATACAAAGAGAAATCCAGTGGAATGTCTTGTCTTCTTCAGATTATAGAGTACCCTGGTTAAGAAGCCCTCATGTGGCTTGACGACAATGCCTCAATAATTGCGATCGCACTTTACCGTAGCAGGAGAGTTGCCTGAAGGAGTTCGTTACTTAGTATGATAATACATCTATCACCGTTGTGCATGATCACTTCTGCTTTTGCATTCAACGTAATGACCTATAACGTCACTTTAGATCCAACCCAGCTTCTAGAAAAGAGTGATCACGAACGGTTCCTATCACGGCTGATATTCATGGAACATAGATGCTTTTCCAATAATTAAATGATTACAAATGGCAATTTTTCTCGACTGACGTTGGATATGTCTTCTTGTATATAAGCGTAAACTGCAGATGTCCAGGAGCGCTGATCGAGCCTCATGGATGGATTGGACAATCACCACTGGTATAATTCACAAATAGCAGACGCTGGGGACCCCTAGCTCGGCGTTAGAGCGTGAGATTCGACTCTCACCATCGTTTCCTCGAAGTCACCTGTTTAACATGGTTTTGAGTTTTTGACGGATAAGAAATTCACTCGAATTTAGTGTATCACTTCCCCCAATACACTCTGTGTGCCAGTAAACCTACTAACCAGGTTTTGACATGAAATTATCTCCTGATTCCTCCGGAACGGTGACGAACAATCTTCTACAGTGCGATTCAGGGCTCTTGCTTGCATCGTGGAACCAACGAGTATTACTTTCGATGTCATACGTAGTCATGTCATGTGTGAATCCAATTTGATGGTCAGCATCAGTAGCGGATGAGGATGATCGATGAACACGAAGATGTGTAGCGGTGATGTACTTCCCAATTTGGCCTTCCAAAAACAATTTTTTCCCTTCCTGAAGGTAATGAAAGCTCGTGGCTCTTCTCAATGAAATATATTGAGCTGGTTTTTGAAATAAAGCACAAGCTGGTTGGTTATTGTCACTTTGACTTGCTACCTCTTTGCTGATGGTTAAAAAATTGAAATATGTTCTATAGACATTGATGATATTGATTCTTTCGACTTGATTGATCACCAAGGAGTGCAAAAATTGTGCAAGTCGGTTTTCCCCATGCTTGATCGATGACAGAAGCACTGTTAATTACTTCATTGATTCACCTCAGGGAGAGCACAGTCTCTAGATCAGCACGTACAACAAACAGCGATAGGTCTATTTTTAAGCGAAACTTGATTGCAAGACAATGGAACGAAAAAGATAGGAAACTATTTTTACATCCAATATCCATGATCCGAAACGATCCAAGTTCCTAGACATCTACCAAAACACAAGCGATGGTCCGACATAGGATTATAGGCGAGAGGTCCATTCAGGAGACGGGGACCCTTGAGAAAACCGCTATTGCGTAAGAAAGTCGGTACTTTGTAATCTTGTTAGAGACTGGGGACCTCATTACGTTCGATCTCAATATCAAGTGAGCCCCATGTATCTAGGAGGAAGGATGACTGGAGAGCATATAGCATATTCATGTTTTTATGTGCGTCAACGCGATCGAACACCGGTATATAGACTTGGGAATTTTTCGTTGTACTCGGAAGAGCTGCTCAAGGTGTTGGTCGGGGAAATCCGGATTTTTATTACTCGGTCACACTTCGGTATTTTGAGAGGTATTATTCGTTCGATGCCCAGTTTATGCCGCAGGCTTAATGCAAGATGTCACCCTCTCGAGTCGGTACAGACATGTGCATTCAACGTCGGATAAATAAGTAGGTTTCTGGTGACTGAGAGGCCTATCAACTGGGTATTTGAAAGCAATATAGCTCTAGACCGACGTACTCGGGAGTCGACTATAACTTGCAGGCGTCCTCATTGAGAATTGAAGTGGTCCTCATGTGGTTGTGGTAACAAGCTGCGAGCGCGGATCCTGCCCGATTTGGAGACGTTTGTCTACAACGAGTGTAGGTGCTGAAATAGACAAGTAATAGGCAAGTAGACAGGACTGCGGAATGGCTTAAAATACAAAAGACGCTTGGGCGTCTCTTTTATAGAATAATAACAAAGTTTGGTTGAAAAGGGACACAGTGTATGGGCATGTGTGGTACACGTTTACCAATTTTTTGCAGTCGTATAAATGGGTGATTAAGAGTGGCACCCTTCAGTATTGGGTAGCTGACAGGCGTCGGTTGCTCACGATAGCCGACAGCATGAGTCCTGGTTATAGATTGCACAAGCCGAATACGACGGCGAGACGGCGGGCAGACCGGGATTAGTCAGGTGTGGCAGCCGTGTGAAAATATTTCGGTGTGGGTAGTGGCTGTTCTTCTTTCCTTCTTCACATCATCACCTCTTCCAGCTTCCTTTTCACCATGGGTTGTGTCCAGTCTACTGTAATTGACGAGGAGGCCAAGGCTCGTGAGTAGTACCATTTCGTAAACCAGATTCATTTCATATCTATTATCCATTTGATAGGCAACGACGAGATCGAGAACCAACTCAAGCGCGACCGTATGATGGCCAAGAACGAAATCAAGATGCTCTTGCTGGGCGCCGGAGAGTCGGGAAAGGTTTCTTCTTCGTCGTCGATCGCTTATATCGGAAAACTCATTTGTCGCTTAAGTCGACAGTACTCAAGCAGATGAAGCTCATACACAGCGGTGGTTATAATGACCAGGAACGGGACTCTTACAGAGAGATTGTCTACTCAAATACTGTTCAGTCCATGCGGTGAGCATTTAGAGATCAAACTTATGACTTGGTGCTCAAATTTCTACCCAGGGCCATTCTTGATGTATTGTCGCAACTTGGCCTTCAACTTGCACCGCAAAACGATACTCGAAGAGCAACAATTCTTACTCTTCCTGGTCCTATTGAGGGCGAAGTTCTTCCTCCTGGGATTGCCGACGCGCTGCGGAACCTCTGGCGTGATCCGGCCATCAAGGAGGCAGTTCGCCGTTCGCGAGAGTTCCAGCTCAATGACTCTGCTGTCTACTACTTCAACGCCATCGATCGTATGGCTCAACCTGGCTACCTTCCCACAGATCAAGACATATTGCGTAGCCGTGTCAAGACCACCGGTATCACGGAGACAACCTTTACGGTCGGCGAGTTGATTTACAAGTTGTTTGATGTTGGTGGTCAGCGGAGTGAGCGAAAGAAGTGGATTCATTGTTTTGAAAACGTAACGGCGCTGGTATTTTTGGTCAGCCTGAGTGAGTATGATCAGATGTTGTATGAGGATGAGAGTGTGGTAAGTTCTCTTGCTCAACCTTTTCTTCGTTCGTCCCACACTCATTTTCTGCTTCTCAGAACCGTATGCAGGAAGCTCTTACACTCTTTGATTCAATATGCAATTCCAGGTGGTTTGTCAAAACCTCTATTGTAAGTCTTTCCTGCCTTGCCTCAAACTCACCTTTACACACCCTCGATAGATTCTTTTCTTGAACAAGATTGATCTTTTTGCCGAAAAACTCCCTCGCTCCCCTTTGGGTGATTATTTCCCAGATTATACGGGTGGTGATAACTACGATGCTGCTTGTGATTACCTGTTGCACCGTTTCGTCTCGCTCAACCAGAGCGCAACGACAAAACAGATATATGCACATTATACTTGTGCCACCGATACCCAGCAAATTAAATGTGAGTTTTATGTCTCCTTCATGAGAAAACTCTGATCCTGAATTTTTTTTAGTTGTGTTGAGTGCTATTCAAGATATTCTTCTGCAACTCCACCTCCGAGAATGTGGTCTACTATAAAACTCTGTGTTGGGTCGGCATGCTGTACCCACCACCCTGTACTATCAATCTTGACCACTGTTCCTATCCTCATCTCGCTTTCTCTATACCTCGTCTCTTGGCCACCGTTTTTGCAGTCTTCATGGTTGACACCACTCGATTTGCGCCCTTATTCAAACTGTAAATTATCTCCTCTCGCCACCGCCGATCTTGCAAGCATGCTTTGACTTATCCAGCCTCTCCACCTATGGGCACATATATATAAATTTATATATATTCCATCCCTCTGTTACCTGAATCTCGCTAGTCTGATTCATTTCACCAACTCGCTCGCTCGTTCTCTCTTATACTGTAGGTTTCAGTATCCCTGGATGATGCTCCGTAGCTCCTTTCAGGGTTGTCAAGCTTCTTGGCTATATACCAGGCTTCTTTTTCCCCTCTTCCCTGCCAAATTCAGTCTCATTATTGTACCTAGCTCCCTTTGTTGATTAGCATACCAAAACGGCTCTTCTTTGTCTCTGCAACTCTGAAGTTTATATCGTCATTAATACACTTTTTCTCGCAGTGCATTTAAAGGAATTTCGTGGCTAATGACTCCTGTTCTTTGCGTTGTCAAAATGATTTGTCACCTATTAATTTGTTTGTTGTTGACGACGGCTTAGCGACGGCTTAGCCCAAATGGTGACGGGTTGTTAACCATTTGACATCGGCTACAGATATAGGTACAGATACAGGTCAATATCAGGGTTGCAGCTGCAACTAAAGACAGGATTTGACACTGATGCGACGTACGTCGAGGCTGAATGGTTGATGAATATGGTGAACAGTCTAGTCGCAGATTGAAATCAAGATATATCGCATGGCTTGTTATACATATAAAACTCACGATCCTCACGCAGACACTGATGCGCATTGAAAGACGAGAATAGCTTCTCACATAGTGTCGATCGCACCATCTCAATAGTCCTCATGGTCAGTCACATGAGACAGATGATGCTCGAGGTTGATGCACTTGTAGGACGAGCAGATCCAACATTAATCATCAGAGACTCCTACAAAAAATATCGGTCTGTTTCTTTTGAGATGTCTTCGTCTGTATGTCCAAGCCGACAGAAAACGATCATGCATCGTGGAGGACGGATTCATGGAATACGTCAATTTGTATGCATGTCTTGGTTTAAAAATTCTATTTCACAACAAGCGCTAAGAAACTGAGGGTCTTGTCTACGAGGTCCAGCACCCGGGAGCGTATCGTACAAAGGTGCAAACCAAAGGATGTGGTCACTACGGTCAGTGTTTGGGCATAGTGGAACAGTGTTATTATGTATCCACTATGCCACTATACTGCTTTCGTCTTTCAGTCAACATTCATTCCATAGTCCGGAATATATAGTGCAATTACGCTACGATATGAATAGGAGAGTCAAAAATCTGAAAAAAGACCCTGCAAGGGCCATAGAGTGTATTGAGAGTTTATTGATGCTTTCGAAAGTTCGAAATAGAACTCTTACACGCATCTCCAGCGTGTGGGTGAGCCTTATTCCAAGTGAAGGAACTCTGATATTTTAAAGAATGCTTCTGCTTGTGGGCGGTTACAAATGCCCTGGGATCGTGGCTCTAATAAACCACAAACAGGCATATAACAGTACGGGCGCCGCCATACACAGGGATCTATGGTTTTGAATCAGGGACCAAGACTTCCTTTCACCAAACCCTGTCTCTGATTTTGTTTGACGTGACTCGCGAAAACCATTAGTGACTTCGCTATCATTTCAAAATAAAGTTACGAGGTTCGAGAAGAGTCTCATTGACGAACCACTGATCGGCCATCATGTTTGCTTTTGAAGTGAGTGTTAAATATTATATGCGGCATCCCAGTATACATTGACTGGAGGGACTGATGCCTAGGCTGGAGTGAACGAGTTAGAAGAGGAATAACTACCGGTAAAGACAGTCAAATTTAAATTCCCTCAGCTGTTTAAATGATACCAGCGAGCATTGCGCAGCGGTTATGCACTGATTGGCCCACCTGGTGAGGGCTCAAGAGTAGACACAGTTGATAGATGTAATGGAGAGATTCAGCTGTACATTATAGACCAAGTGAGTATTTATACAAAAGCAAATGTCCGTGACCTAAGAGAGGAAAGAGTGTAGTCTAGTCCCTTTATATATAATGATCCTACTAATAAACAGTTCTCCTGTACTTCCCACTCAACAATAGATAGTCTTGCTATTTGGCTCAAATAACTGTGTTGATTGCTAACTCAAAGGAAGAGGAATTTTTTGAACTGTTAATAAGGTCCATACTGGGTGACTTCTTGCAAGGATCTTGAAAATTATAAGGATGTAGTGTGAAACTCCAGTCAGTCTGAGAAAATCTGGGATGAATTTGGTTCCCATCATGAGTCTCCATTAAATAGTGACTTATTATACTGTCATGGAATAGTGTCAAAGGTAGTGGAGTGAATTGTAAGAAAAGAAAAGAAAAGAATTACTCCAAGATCTGAATGATATCTGAAACTCACTTACAAGTATGCTACCAAAGAAAAGAAAGAAATCAAAGATCCAGGGTATTGTTATATAATGTCCAGAGGTTGTATTTTGATGATGATGGAGAGAACAACCTTGGCTTCTGTTGTAAGTGCATCTCAAGCCTCATTCTTTTATTTATCTCTATTTGGTTCTAATCCTTTGCCTTTGTCATTTTGCACATGTTTCTATTTTTGTGATGATTACTAAGCATGACTTTTTTTGCAAGAGAATAGTTATTTGCCCTCAGTTCTGTGGATATCAAACTGAGGTGAATATTCTGTTGTTATATTTTCTGTATATTTCATTAATGTATTTAGTTGGATTGGTTTCTAGGTACACTTCAATATATTCAGTTCTGTGGATATCAGACTGAGTTGGATTGGTTTCTAGAACATCACATTAACATCTGATATAGCAACACAATCCTATTAATTATAAAAGCTTCAACTTGTGTATTGCACTTTGATCTTCTGTCACTGTGTTGGTTGATAATGTTAATTGACAAACTAGAGAACTACAAAGTAACTATGCAGTATATATACTAAACCCAAGAAAAAGAGATATATATGAAACACAGACTACAATATAATTACAGAAGATTTTGACTGCTAGGAGATCTACTATGAAAAGGAGAATAATAATAATAATAAATTAATAAAATAAAATAAAAAGAATTCAAAAGAAAATAACTATGAAATTTCTGAATATGACATATACTAAGTTACTTAATAGTCTCTATTCCAATGATGGGGGTTGTAAGGGAAATAAGTAGTTTGTATGTAATAACAGATGTATTTTACCATTCTTACAAGAGTAAGCAGTATTAAGTCAGAGAATCAGAATCTCTAAGTCATTCCACAATTGTGCACAATTGAGTAAATACTAGGGAGGTAATCAAATGTAAAAGGGAAGTGCTCACAAGATAGCAAATATGTAATAACAAGGTAGTTACAATGACTGTCTTATCACACTCAACGTTTATGAGAGAACAAAGAAAACTCAATGGAGTTTTTCTGTGAATTGCTCTATCTATTTATACACAATTGCTATTTGTCTATGTATATGCTTAAGTAATTTCCTGCAATCCTTCTAGAAGATTCCATCATGTTATCATAAACTACTTAATTTCTAAGTTATTATTTATTTTTCTTTTCATTTTCTATTCATTTAATTATGTAATAACATCGGATCAGTAAACATGTACAAATAGTCGGACTTGTATAAGTAGCACACACAATCCAGTGAGGACTCTAATAAGTTCTCTTTGTCAAACTCTAATAAAGAGTGGAAGTGATATTAAGGTTACTCAACCATGACTTAAGTTCTTACACATGTGACCTCTATCTTATCTGATCTTATCTCATATTCTATTTTTAGCATTATTCATTTAATCCATCAGAGAAGAGTTCCTGTTCTTTCTATCTCTTTGTTATGAATTATGACACAAGGACTCTTTTCACTATCTATTTTTAGAACAGACTTACATAATAAGAGAATTCACATGACATGTCACATGATCACCATGGGAAGGTAGTACACAGACCAGATAGAATAGGTATAAATAGTATACTCAAATCCAGCAGGAACTCTAACAAGTTCTCTTTGTCTACTCTGACTTAGAGTTGGGAGCCGCCTACCTGACTTACTTGGGTGACTGTTCCTTACACCCTCTAGTCATACAATCTTTGAACCAGGCTGGTTCATGACAAAATACTTGTAGTTAGATATTAGAATAAAGGAAAATATTTTTAGTTTTTGTTTGAGAAAACTCTTACTAGTCAGATCTCAAAGGTGTGTGTTCCTCTCACACTGTTGTTAAGCCATATCAACAATTTGTGGCAAAATAATAACATTTTAGTACTCTAACGAGGCTAATCTATCTCTAGAATGAGGATAGTAGCTCCTATGCTTCTCTATAATGCACTCAGATTGTACCTTTCTGTAATGACAAGAGTAGTCGAGACGACAATCTTATCACACTCAATGTTATGAGAGAATGAAGAGAACTCAATGGAGTCTCTTGATGGATTGTGCTACCTACTTATACACAATTCTTATTTGTCTATGTGTACGCTTAGTAACTACTGATCTTTCCAGAAGGTTCCATCATGTGACCTGTCATATGATCTGATCATGTGATCTCACTTATCTTATCTTATCTCTTGTTTCTATTTTTAGAAGCCCTCGTCTAGTCCATCCGAGAATAACTCTCATTCTTCCCATCCCTCTAGTCATACTGTTCTTGGTTTGGGCGGGCGATTTATGACACTTTCAGTATAAACACACTCAAGAGACAGAGTAGAGACCATGAACACCACTATCAGATACCTCGAACCCATAAAACCAATACCTAACTTCCCTAGATAGTCGGTATTCTAGTCTTTGGACTAATATATTACTTAGAACAGACTTGAAAGTACAAAGTACTACTCATGAGACAAGCTATGGCACATAGTACTCATTATCAGGAACTATGACATCATAGATCACTCATTAGATGTGTCTATCAATCATTGATGGATAGCTATAGAAATAGATCTTACTTGCCAGAACAGGAAGCAGTCTGTAGTATTGTTAAACTACACCAGAAAGATATATCAGGAAAGTAGAAAGAGATGAGATTGTCATAAACCCGCCTGGACCTAAAATTGTACGACTAGAGGGATGGAAAGAGTGGGAGTTATTTTCAGATAGATTAGATGAAGTGATCTAAAAAATAGAATAAGAGATAAGATAAGATAAGAAAGGGATCACATGACCTGGTCACATGACAGGTCACATGATGGAACATTCTAGAAGGATCACAGTGTCATGCCGGACAATTCATTTTGGCAATATAAGTAACATTTGGAACCTAATAATCATAATAAACGGCTCTTGAGAGAGAATTAGCTCCCCAGACATAACCACTAAAAGTTCAGTTGTGTACTCGTGAACACTATCCAAGTAGCGGAGTAGTGGCCACAATCACCACTATCGGTACCTCATAACACTTTCCAGATGGTCTCATATCATATCTATAAGATGGACTCCCCTCTAGAAGTGCTCTCAAGAGTGAACTCAACCTTAGAAGCATTTCCCTTGATAATGACATCACCTGATAGCTGACCCCTAGTTTATAATAGGAACACCATCAGAGGTCGTACATCAGTCCTGATCGGCAGTCCAAATATTGAAGAACAAGATGAGGATATGCCAAATGTCATCAGGAAGGGATAGGAAGAAGAAGGACCTGAGAGATGGGAACGGGAAATAGTAGAGAGAGTAGAGGAAGATTCAGGAGAGGAATTAGGGGAGTTGGAAGCAGAGAGGAGTGATATCGACGACAAAGACGCGCTCAAGAGCAGTTGGACCAATGTCCAAAGAACCTCTCAAGCACCCAAGAACCCTTAGAACAGGCTCAAGGTTGGCTGACGAGATAAAGAAAGTTAGTAGGAAATGGACAGGGAGTATAGAGAGCAGCTGTTGCATAATTGGATGCAGACTTGGCTCATTCTACCTGCCTTTTTGAGTAATCTGGAGGATTTCTTTCTTATCTTGTTTGTTGCATTCTGGGCTTTGTAATACTAATATAATACTCTAGTAGCATAGAGAGGCACAAGAAGAAGAACCCCCATCTTTGCCCTTTGTTGCTCTAGAGCTGAAACTCGACTTAAGTGACTAAGAGGTCTTTTTCTCTCTTTCTTTTTATAAAAACTTTATAAAACTTCCCTCAAGGGATACCCACTCTAAAAGAGGACTTGGGCATTCACTTGGACTAGGAGCTAAACCACTTGCTATGTGTTTTTGGAGTAAGTTGCCAACTGTATGGTCTGTTGAGAGCGAGCTTGTACGAGGGCAATGTGAGATCTAGATAGGACTGCTGTATCGATGGCAAGCCAGCCTATTAGACTAGTACCTTGGATGGTAGTGCTATGGTGTGAGAGGAATGCACACCTTTGAGATCCAACCGGTAAGAGTGTTCTCGAGCAGAAACTAAAAAACATTTCTTTTATTCTAGTATCTAAATAACAAACTTTTACTATCTTGTGAGTCCCCTCCTCCCTTTTATATTTGATTACCTCCCCAGTGCCTACTTGATTGCACACAATTGTGGAATGACTTGGAGATTTTGCCTCTCTGACTTGGTAGTACTCACTTTTGTAAGGACAGTAAAGCACATTTATATTTCTATCTACACACCCATTCCAAAACACAAATCCCCATTTACTTTAATTGATCCCCATCAACAGGAGGTTACTTAAGCATACACATAGTGTCACAAACTTCATTTGGCCATAACTCCATGGATACTTGCACGATTTCTGTCACAAACTTCATTTGGCCAATAACTCCATGAATACTTGTATGATTCCCACGGTCTAAAATACATTTGAGCCCTTAAGAAGACCTTTCGAACGATGCCCAAAATGTGTCGAAGCAGTCAGTACTCACTGAGATATCAGTTAATCAGTGCTGAACACTGATCGGCAGATATCCCAGGAACCGCTGAACGCAGACATTTGCTTCCACATGCACATGGAAGCTCTCTTCAATATGCTTCTGACGACCATGAATAGACCTTAGGGCAATAAGATCCTGTGGAGATACAAGGACCTCAAGGTTTGGTATGATACTGATCTATTATCCATAGATATACATCAATCCTTGAACACAAACAAGGACAGCCCCTTATATGGTTAAGTTATTGCTATTCTGGACACAAAAGGACTGCCATATGTAGAACAATAGGCAGTAGAATATGTGATGCTCTGTCCAGGTACACAGACTGTAATAAAATAGCAGGTGAGCTAGGGGATCCACAGCAGAACATTTTATTTCTTTTTCTTTTTCTTTTATTATGTAATAGTATGAAGCACATGGGACACTATGACTCAAAAGGAGTCTGCAAGATAATTTGAGTAGACAAATACTAGTAAACACAGATTTGTGTATAAGTAACTAGGCCAATTAGCAAGAACTCTAACAAGTTCTCTTTGTCAACTCTGATAAAGAGTGTGTGCTTAAGTTAACCCTGACTTGAGTTCACTACACTAGAACTTCTTTTCACCTATAGAGCATTGATCACCCCAATCTCTGCTCAATCTTACTCTTATATACTCGACCCTCGACCGGTGATCAACTCCGATCACTAGTTACCTCCATACATAGCTGGGCCACAGGCTTAAGTGGACTGACCAGGAAGTTTAGACCCTGGAGGTGGACTGTGGGCACTATACCTGAGTGCACACATAGACCAGACCTGATGACAGGTGGTGCTTAGTAGATTACTTGTA
>Ga0153955_100297_pt1 | contig 30136 bp, 24 predicted proteins | sample TSFL039MetaG_FD_104744 | JGI IMG/M metagenome (GOLD analysis project Ga0153955, IMG submission 104744) | Attine ant fungus gardens microbial communities from Florida, USA - TSFL039 MetaG | ecosystem: Host-associated > Fungi > Mycelium > Unclassified | place: USA: Florida, Wekiwa Springs...
CCTCCAGGGTCTAAACTTCCTGGTCAGTCCACTTAAGCCTGTGGCCCGGCTATAGGGAGGTTGGGAGTGATCTGAGTTGATCACACACCGAGAGAGTAATGAGAATAGAGTTGAACAAGGATCGAGGTGATCGGTGTTCTAGAAGTGGAAACAAGTTCTAGTGTAAGGAATGGTCATCCAAATAATTCAGGTAGGCAGATCCCAACTCTAAGTCAGAGTAGACAAAGAGAACTCGTTAGAGTTTCCGCTGGATTTGAGTACACTACTTATATCTATTCTGCTTGGTCTGTGCACTATTTTCCCATGGTAATCATGTGACATGTCCATGTGACTGGTCATGTGACTTCCCTGATTATGTAAGTCTGTTCTAAAAATAGAAAAGTAAAAATAGAAACAAAAGAGAAAAGAAAAGAAAAGAAAAGTTCTCATGTCACGATTCATGACAACCCAGAGTATAGTGAACATCAGTTGTAATAACTTAAGTCCACACTCTATGTCATAGCCTTCTGTGACATGTGACTGTCCTACCCTCTTTTTTTATTATTATTCAATTAATCCTCAATATTGAGTTTTACACTATTTGTACTAGCTTGCCAAGGAGGTCTAGTTATAAGTCAACATACCTTGTTAGAACTCTAGTTTTGTTCTCAACCTAGTAAACTCCCCTAGAATCCATCTCATTCCCATTACTTTGCACTCTGAGACAGACTGTATAACACCTCCTAGACAGGACTGCATGTGAAGGAAGGGCTGACTCACCAGTAGTCCGTCCCTGGGAGTCTCTACTTGATACTCTAAGTCAGAGTTGACAAAGAGAACTTGTTAGAGTCCTCGCTAATTGGCCTAGCTACTTATACATGAATCTGTGTTTACTAGTATTTGTCTACTCAAATTATCTCATGAACTCCTTTTGAGTCATAGTGTCCTATGCACTTTATATTATTACATAATAAATGAAAATGAAAATGAAATAAAATAATCCACCATTGCTGATCCCCTAGCTCGCCTACTGTTTCATAACATAGAGGGAGATCAGGAATTGTTTTGCTGGTCCTGATAGATGGATAGGTAACTTTATGATAATATTAGTAAGAGGTGTTAGATAAAGTATAACCTCTAGGGTTATTTTGTCCCAGAGGATGGTAGTTTAGTGAACATTGATTAAGATAATCAAAGCTCACACTCTAAGTCAGAGCTGACAAAGAGAACTCGTTTGAGTCCTCGTTTAATTGTTCTAGCTACTTATATGTGAATTAGTATTTACTAGTATTTGTCTACTCAAATTATCCTATGGACTCCTTTTGAGTCATAATGTCCCACACACTTCAAACTATTACATAATAAAAGAAAATGATAAAGAAATAAAATAATCTGCTACTGCGGATGCTCTAGTTCACCTGCCATGTTATTACAGATGGTGGTAAAAGAAATGACTGGTCACAGACTATGATCAAGCACTGTGTAATAAATTGTTGATTTAAAAAAAAAAGATATCATAATGCACCATCAAATCTTTATTTTTTTTACCTTCACTACTTTGTTTGTTTAAGTTTGTTCCTTTATCAGGCTCACTTCTCTTGTTCCTCCAGACCAATGTTTGACCAGGTGATAATCCCATTTCAGATCCATAACATCAGCACTCTGTGGAATGTTGGAAGGTATACTGGCTGCAACCCAACTTAGGTGTCTACAGAAAGTTGAAAGCAGTTCACTTTACCTACTGCTTGTAACACAATGATATTGTCTGCATCTTATAACATAGTAAACACTATTTAGAATCAGTAGGGGTTGAAAGTTGTGCCACAGGCACAGTGAAAGCCTCATTTTTCAGAAAGTGATTGCGGGAATGAGAAGGCATCCCTGATCTCAGTGTTCGGCTGAGTGTTTGATGATACAAGGCATGACGTTTCATGGGTGTAATAAAAGAAGTGTGTCTGCGTTGACTATAGATATGAACAACCTCTGGCAATATAGTTGATATCAAAGAGCCCAGCATATTCACACTGATGTAACCGGTCAGGCCTGGTGCCAAATGTCTGTCACATCTGTCATTTTCTTCTTTTTACCATGTCACCACCACAGGAGCCCTCTCAAGTTTTTGACGACTTCAACATTGATTTGGTGGTTAAAGTCTTGTCCCATACCGCTTTCAGTGAGCCGCCACGTCAATAAGTTGTTTACTTTCCAGGATGTAACGTCACAAGGTCCCTTTTTCACCTTCTTTATACCCTTGTTTTATCTCTCCCAGGGGGAACAGATAACCAGCAAAAGTGTTGTTTATTCCGCAGCTCATTGTGCGGCCGTGTCTGCTTTCTGTGAGTCCATTGCTTCGGATGTTGCACCTTTTGTCCGTCGCTCATGCATCGTGCTGGGACACTGTTCTAGGGTTTATCAAATGGATTTCGTTGTTGTATAGAAACCAGGGAAATCTTCTTTTTGCTCCTGAACCTTTGGATTGGTCTGAGCAAATTGTAGTCATAACTGGAGGTCAGTAGACCAACATGATGATAATTCTTGAGACTAAAGCGTCTAGGGTCTTCCGGTATCGGAGAGCTTCTGGCCAAGACACTTGCTGTTCGAAATATCACGGTCATTGTTCTTGATACAAAGCCTATTCAGCAGACAGAAAACTGTACGTAACCACCTGAGTCACCGAGAATTTACTTGAATCAGATATATAATAGATAATATCACGTATTACAAGTGTGATGTGTCCAAATGGTCGGAGGTCGAGGCTGTGGCTGGAAGAATCAAGGAAGAAGTATGTCCAATCTATCGATATGGTGACAGTTGATGGTATTCCGCCTTAGATCGGGGAACCAACCATACTCGTCAATAATGCAGGGATTGTCCAAGGAAAATTGATCCTTGATCTTTCTGAGAAGGACATTGAACAGTAAGAGTTCGATTCTTTCATTGTTCGAAGCACATGATGCTCATTGTTGCCCCTTTGAGGACTTTTGGAGTGAACACATTGGCACACTATTGGACCATCAAAGCGTTCCTTCCTGGTATGCTCGAAAGGAAGTCGGGTCATATTGTGAATTGAGGAGTGTATCCTGGATTCGCAAGCTAATCAGATCTAGGTGACGATTGCTTCCGCCATGGGCATAGTAGGCGTCCCACGGTTGAGTACGTGGTTTACGAGCGTTGAGTCCATTACTCCGAACCTCAATCTCATTCTGCTATAGGCGACTATGCTGCTTCGAAGGCCGCAGTAATATCGATGAACAACATTCTTCGTGTAGAGCTAGACAACAAGTTGAGTAAAGTGGATGCGACGTCTTGAATTGTCAATTCATCCGCATCTTTACTAGCTACAAAGCGCCTAAAGTACGGACCACCCTTGTGTGTCCAGGACATGTTCTCACTCAACTTTTCCGAACAGTACGTTGTAAGTATAGTTCATCCGATTCAAAAAATATCTCGAGACACCTTGCTCTTGCCCTCAGATACAAAGTGGATTCAAAGATTCCTCTTGGCACCCATCCAGCCTGTTGATGTGGTCAAACCAATCATCGCAGCCCTTGATTCACAATTGTCGCAAACAATTATGATTCCGTTCTGTGTGCAATGGGGGCCATACATAAACTTGATGCCGAGTTTTGTTCACGATCTTATAGAATATGTGAGCACTAGATTGTCCGGCTATTATTTCCCTCACCATGGTCGTACAGATTGTGTCGGCAGATCAGATGATGGCTTTTTTCAGAGAAAACGAAGGGGCGGATCTGAAGAAGGAGTGAGCTAGTTGCTTAGATTTGCAGTTGTCGTATATAATTATGTATGGAGACAAACTGGTGCTGCACAATGTCGCGTCTTTCATGACCTTGAATCACTCCCCCATTCACCCCGCGGTCCCCTCATGTCTGTCGCATGAATCCGTGTGCTACCCGTGTGAGCATTTTCCAATACCGGGTACTCGGGTGTCTGAACCGAATTATCTCCTTTTCCACGACATAGTATGTGCATCATATCATGTCTGCTCACTGCTGACCATGTCCTGCAGCTTGACATGGTTTCTGGCAGAGCGCACGCAGTACAGGACTCAGAAGATCTTCGCTCGGCCGAAGAACGTGATAAGGTTCGTCTGCACGCGTTTTTAGCACACAAGCTAAATACGTTCTACCGCAGGACACTCTGCGAGGGTACTTGAAGGAATTAACTAACATCGTATTGCACTCGGATTGCCCTCATATTGTTCCGCATATAGTCATCACCCCAGCCGGTGAGACTCCGGATGATTTTTATATTCCTTGGAACAACCGCACTCACCATCAGTGGTCTGGCTTCCTGATGGTGCCATCTTATGACCTGACCACTGGTCGATTACATCACTATCACTATCAACCTCCCCCATTGGAGCCTTACGACCATTCTTTCGATGACAGCACTCTCGTTAGCGGAGGTGTAGCGAAGGAGGTGGCTGTCCTATCAAAACGCGTCTTTTGTCATTCTCGGTTCCGTTCCTTCGTATGAGCAAGTTCATATTCTTCATTCCCTTGCTAATCCATGTCCAGGTGGAGACGACCGCAAATGAACGACTCATATTGTACCACGTTGCCAGGGCGCTCCAGAAACACCAGTGTAAAACTACCGTAAGTTGTTCATTTCAAGTTTACCATGTTCAGCGTCTGTTCATCTCGTTTTGGCAGGCTTATGAAGCTAGTGCTTGTGCTCCAGCATTTTGTCAACGCTATCAAGTACTAGATTTCCTAGCTTCGATTGAAAAACCCTTCATATGGACGGATCCCGCAGAGGTATATCCTCGGCCTGTCTCAGCTGCGATTGCGATTGAACTCCCCTTAGCCTTTACTCACGAACACCAAGCATATGCTCGGTGCCACAGTTCTGGAATCATCTTGTCCATTCGTTGCGCCACATATCATCATCAATAGCCCCCCTCCTCAAAATCCTTGGATCCCGTGGCACAATGCCCTCAATGATCCTCAGGATGGTCGCTATCTCGTCGCCCCTTCTTCCAGAGTCAATTACATCAATATGGACGAAGATGAGGGAGAAGTGGTGGAATCAAGAAGTGTGATACCATCCGCTACTTCTCTGAAGTTTTTCCTAGCATCTGATGATGACGAGGAAGACATCGATGATATTCAAGCGGATGAAGATTATGAGGATGACTTGGAGGTGGATCACTTTGAGAGTCCAAGCCCACGTTCACGACCATCTTCACCCGGTCCTGAAACTCCAACAAATGATGCCGCCGCTTTCTTGCGCGATGTCTTTAGCATGCGGCGGCACAACTTCTTAATTGACGAAGATGATGAGAATGACCGGGCTATGGCTTTAGCTTTAGCCAAAAACGCGGTAGAGAGGCAATACCTTCATCATGATAGTGCCTCCGTACTTCACGTTTCTTTACCGCTGACGGAAGAAGATTCTCCGCTTGATGTTGTTGTGGAGGAATTCTCGCCCAGGTCGAATTTGGTGCAGATGCCGACAGCATTTATGGATGAAGATGATGGATTGCCTCCGTTCGATGACTGGTATTTGGGAGCATTGCATAATGTGCAGACGCCGACATTAGTGCCAGCCGTTGTTGTCGCTTGATGTTCCCTCTCTCCAGAGCGTGTCGGTGATTCATGGTGTCCCTCTTTCATCTCGATTTGTGGCACCTTGGATACCCACTGCCTCTTCATTCCGGCTCTCCTCGATACTCACTGCCTACATCTCCAATCCGCACAATCGATCATGTTTGCCACCTAGATCAACTGTCGGTGCCACATCGCCACGGTCATGGTACACCGTAACACCTCTCCTAGTTAAACGATATTCCGTCAGGATAACTACACAGACGCATCCTTCTTCCTCGTCACATAGTACATTTGATCTTAACCCATGCACACTATAATTCCTCCAATATGCTTCGTTACTCTGAAACATCGCACGCTAATTTCTGGAGGCTGGACGTATGTTTAATATAAATTTCATTGAATTGTCTTTGTGATGGAGTAGTCCCAGGTCTTCTCTGAGAATCACATGCAGACTTGTTAAATTCGACAGTACTACACTCGTTAATTATCAAATAACAATGGATAACCATGATGAATATAAAAGCACTTCCAGGGTATAGTTGTATTTACGGACTGCAACCGAGCACCGTGTAATCAATTGTCGACCCAAAAAAAAAGTATAGTTGTATTTGAGACAATACAATAACATTAATAACATCTTCCTCCACTACATAAACAATGAATTTGATAGACTTGGGGAATATAAGTATCAAACAACCACATTGTTGGCTATATAAGATGGGATGATCGAGCGAGGCTCTACATGATGTTGGAACATCGAATGTTACACTAAAATTAGTCTCATGTCTCAGTAGCTGTTTCTCTTTTATTGTTCCATGTCTTGATGAAATGTTTTATTCTATTGTTTTGGATAGGATAAATAGTCTATGTAGTAATGAAGTACATTCAACAATTGCAACAATTTTCCTCCATCTTGTGCTGCTCGTCCTTAACTCAACACATGGCCTGTCTCAGAGGAATTTATTTTTAGATCTCAATAAACTCCAGGAAGAATAGTCTTACCGTCGTGCGCTTATTTTAACAGGATGAGTTCTGATAAGAATGGACTGATATTGTTGAATGATAAATGACATCTATCTTAATCTTACGAAAAGTGACTCGGGGACCCTGTCGAATTGGTAAATGGGCTGGTAGGTATGTGATGGCAACCCAGGCTTACATGATAAAAATACTCTCTAGACTATTCGAATAAACGCTGAAATGGTCATCTACAGAACTTCATCACCCGCGACTGGGGCGCCCTAGACACGGGTGTCTCAGTGGACAACAGCCATGTGTAGAATGCCATCGAATAAAACACATAGAGAATGTCGTTTCAACTCTGAAAGACAAACGTTATCCCGACGTGAGATAATTATATTGGACTACTACAAAACAAACGCAATCGGTGTTTGGTAAAACCATCCACTCCGATATTCACAAACGTGTTAGATAAGAAACAATCCACGATAGCAGTCAAATCAATGTCCCAGCTTGCCAAGAGCTTCGATAAATTATATATGACTCGCCTCAGGGATGTCCAATAGGAGAATCTGATATGGATAAGGAACAGAAAAAGAAACGAGGATCGTCGCAAGATATAATGACAAGAAGTTCGTTTACCAATCCCGCGATTTTTGGTTAGGTGAAGCAATTATCGCGTGCGAATGGCTTCTCCAATGTTAAATGGATTGAAAGTCGGTCTAGTAGCACCCATGAAGAAGTGCTTGCGCTCTCCTAGCGTACCTTCTGTTCACCTGGAACGCTAGGGAGTGAGGAATCAAGAATCAGACCGAGAAGCAACATACGAGTATATTGGCAGTTTTGAAAGTCGAGCTGTACATATGGTTTACCCCATTTTCACCTAACACTCGGGAAAACTTGTTGACGAGACCATATTTATCTATCATATGGGATAGATATAATAAGCATATATTAAATCCAAATTAGACTGATAGGAACATACCTAACCCAAACCTTCTTAAATCAATCTGGAGGCATTTTAGCTCTCCAATGTTGAGACTCTCCTCGGGCATATGTAACTGGTCCATTCCACTAATTAATTCATCTACACCTTCACTCGGAGAGCACCTAAATTCTAGGCTGCTACAACATACTAACAAATGTCTATCTTCAGGCTGGAATAGTGCCGCGAGAGTTTTCACGTCAGCAGTAAGAGAGGACCCTTCTTGCGTCCGTGTGAAGGTGAAAAATGGTATCTCAAGTGTTGATGAGGACGAGGAAGATTTTCGGGCCTTGCGTCGAGGCAGGGAAGTATCAATTGGTGGCAGGGTCTGTGGTGTTTCAGAGTCCAAGTCGAGACCGAAGGGGGTGGGGGGCGGAGAGTGTGAGATATTTCCATCATCTTCCTCGTCCTCCAACGAATATGAGGGGGAAAACATGAACGATTTTGACGATGGAATGAGTTCAGGGAACGCCACCAGTTTCACTATTTTTAGACCCCATTGATCCACACCCAAATCATTTGAGAGGCCGACACAGGCCAGATCAGGTTGGAGGATGCACACTTCACTATCAGAAGATAAGTGGGATTTTGGCACTTCATTCAAATGGTGAATGGACGCTCTCCTATCAGCTGTAATGGCAGGAGTTGAAGAAGAATGAGAGAGATTTACACCCGAGGCGAGGGTAAGGACGGTTGGCGAGGATGGTGAATAGGGTGGCATGGGTTGGTAGGATGGCACAGGTGTCATATTGGATGTGTAGAGATCGAAACCAGCGGTTTCAAACAGAGCGAGAGCCTCTTGAAGGCGAGATTCTTGAACCTGGGGTTGTTGGAGTCAAGAGCAAAAGGGAAACGAAGAAAACCCACGAAGATGAAATCGCACATGTATGAAGACTGGTAGAAGATAGATATGCCAGCCGTGGCGAGAGGTCTCGAAAGTTCACTGACGCGTGTACCGGAGTTATCTAAATGATTAGCACATGGAAGCGATACTGGATAGGTACACACCGTACTGGCCGGCATGTGAATCGACCTGAAAGACACTCCAGGGCTCGTATGTAATCTCGACGGGGTCACAATGCCTAGAGCGTCTGTCTCTCTGTGCGATGGCCTCAAAATCATGCACATGGGCCCAGTCTACAAGGAGAGATATCTCGATTTCGTTGGCAGTGACATTCAAAAATGTAGGCGAGGGGTGGAGAATGTGCCTGAGGACATGACGGGAGAGAGCAGGAAGACGGTTACGAGGGATGTGAACAAAAGCAAGAGGGACTGGGAGAAGGGAAATGGTAAAAGCGTCAGCCATAACGGAGGAGGAACAATTGCTAGTCTTTATATGAGTCACGCTTATCTCCATATCATCCTTGTATGGTAGACCAGTGCGTGATCTTCACCTTCTGCCCTGCACCTGGCTCACAAGCTATCGCTTATCATTGTCTATTGCCGTATAGTGCCAATCAGCAAGTGGTGATTAAGCTTCTGCTTCTCAACTGACCTAGAGCCATGCTTCCTGCTAATCTCGAGCATCGACGGCTTGTAAGCCCGCTACGACCCTGCAAGTGGTGTCATTGGATTTCTCAACGAAGCTGCATTGAAATGCTTGGCAGAAAATTTCCCATCGTCTGACGTTGACGTTCGACACATCAGGCCCAGAACACGGTCCGTTTATAGGACGTCTTTTTGCTCACCTGCACGTTGAAAACACAGAATAATGGCAGAATGAAAAGAGGTAGAACGTCAGAACCGCAAACTACGGCCAGGTTGATACACTGACAGCCGTCAAGCCGACTCATTACCTTTTCGGGACTTTAGAATGTATTGAACATGGTCCTCGTGCAGTGGTTCAATACGATTACTTACCATTTATTATCTTTAGTGAGTCGCATCGGCGGGAGATAACTATTCGTTGCTGGAGACATTGGAAGCATATGCCGTTCATGATATATGCAGCAGGCTGGCATATGGATGGAAGAGATGGCAAGGATGATTTGTGATAATAATCTACTACCTTGTCATTCTACATTTCCAGCTGAAGCAGTGATAACAAAAAGGTATTATACTTTAAATCGACAATCTCATTAACTGCTCAAGTCTATGACCAAATACAGACTCAGCAGACTACTCTATAGGTAATCTACATACTGAATTTAATATGGGACTCAATGACTGACGCACAGCCACTCATCAAAGGTTCAAGCATGAAATAGTTCAACCTGGCAAATGCAACGCAAAGGCAATGCAAACAATACGATAATTGCACCTTTCCAAATAGGATCGATGGGAAACAAGTACGAGGGAAGTGAAATAACTGGATAAGCTTCCTCGAGAACGAACATCAGCTAACAACTTACGCAGGAGATCAAGGAACTAAAACATACTCTAGTATAATGAGTTGCGACCCCATTCAATAAATGCAGTCGAAAATGAAATCTTTAATTTTTTTTTTCCCAAGATCTGTTGAAGGTCACAAATTGAGACAAACCGCAAACCAAGACATGCCACGTCAATCAAACGCAGCTCTCCCGTACTGAAAGCAACATTATTAATTGATACCATAGAAAGAGAGGAAGGGGAACCTACTTGCCAAATGTCTAGGGTGTATTCCGAACACTAAGTCATCACAAGTACCACTTCTGCATAAGAGCCTTGTAAAGATTCAATAGGCACTCTCATTAGCGATCGACAAGAAAAGCCAACCTGGGAAGTACTCACAGTCAATCTAAGATGTATTCAATGAATAGAATCCCTTGGAGCGCAACGTCTCCAATAAGCCCAAGCAGTCATTCTCGTTCTCACACTTACAAATAGCGATTGCCTGAACAGTCCTGTTGGAATACATAGCTCTCTGTATGTACTGAGACTGACTGCTTTCAATATATGGCATCCTTGCGCACCTCAGAGTTCATGGGTGTACATGGTGAGATTGAATAGCGAATAACGGAAGAGGAATCCACTCATGCATGACGCATGCTGCGAGGCCACGAAGGCATCTATCTAGATTTGATGGCAAATTCAATAGTTTCTAACGCTTTGATATCCTTCACAAACTTCTGCAGCAGTCGCAGGTAAGACGAAGCCCCTTGGAAAAAAAAGATGGGCACTCAATAAATAAGAATACAGATCCGGGCAAGCAAAGCTGGTACCCAGCAACGTAAAAGTGGAAGATTGCAAGATATCATTTACTAGGAGCACAATAAGCTAGAGCTACTTTCTCCCTCGTGTGACTCTGCCATTGAATCTCCTCAACGTCCGTCCCGCCATACTATTCTTCATAGGTACCCAGTGCGCTGTCTTTTTGACCGCAATGCCAGGGCACGTAAATGAGGTCTTTATTCGCTTACGGGGTGGATAGTATTCACCAGGAGAGATGTAAGGTGGTGACTCTGCGCGGCGTTTATTTATGCGCCGGTTATAGCACGGGAACATGGATTCATTAGATAAAGCAGAAGTAGATGGAGGCAAATGCGAGAATGGTCCTGAACTAAATTGTTGTAGAGTTGATCGTGCTGGTGGAACTGAGTATAGTACAGGGGGCAAAGGCGTAGTAAGCGTGCCATATGATTCAGAAACCTGCTTCAAAGATCCTTGTATAGCAGAATAATTTGGATCGCAAAACTGGGATATCGGTGAGACTGCCATGGCATTGAGACTAGGCGCTTGTGAATTCGGAAACCCGAGCTCGGAAGGGGCAGTGACGTAATTTATTTGAGATGATAGAATCGAAGGACCAGCGCTCGATGTCGCTGTCAAAGCTGAGCTTTCCAACCATTGAATAGACCCATTGGATGTCGGAATAGATGTGCCAAGTTGGATGGGTTGAGGAGCGGATTGGATCGTACCGGTGGCATCATATGAGGATGGAGGTTGCAGATCAGATCGGGAGCTCAAGTCAAGCAGCGCGTTGGTGCGTCTGATCTTCTGACGTTCAGATGATACACACCCACTGTCCAGAATTGGCTCCGTTGGGGCTTGTCGAATCGTTCTTGTTGATTCAGGTAAATGGGCTTCCTTTTTGCATTTTTCCTCTAGGACATTATGGATCTCGTGCGGGACATTCGCATGCCCAGAAGAAGGCAGCTGAGTTCGAGGCGGAGGCAGACGGACAGAAGGAAGAGGCGGGAGGATGTTTTCATAGCAAAAGTCGCGGACTTTGATCCCAAGCTCTGACAAAGCTGAGACTGAAGGCTGTTCCGACAAAACTGGTTGTCGACGGGGACGTGCAGATGGTTTATTGGACTCCCCAGTACGTGGATTGGCACTGATACCGGCCACCGGAGTAGAGTCTTGGGCTGAGCGTTGGGTCGAGTGTTGCGGGGGATCAAGCAAAGTGGACTTTTTTCGAGAAGAAACAAGCAAAGATGTGTGACGAGAGGATAAACAGCTGATCGTATCTTGACTCACGGGCGTCTGGATTGCTACATGCCTATACAACACTTGTGCGGCAACACCTGGATCCCGAGATGTCTGTAGTAGGGGCATGGTGGCCAAATGAGCTGGCCAGATGGTGGAAGGGGGAGAAAAGGGCACAAACACACGCACATATCCTTCACGTGGCTTTTGATTCTCCTATTTGTTAGTTGGAATGCTGCGACGTGCATGGAAGCCCATCGCTGCAACTGCTACCGCCGGCGGTGCAGCCTGTTATTTCTTCTACTACAACTCCCAGCCCACTTTTAAAATACCCGTGCGCTCTACCGGGCCCGACGGCAAGCGTACAATGACCACCCGGGCCATCCCCATCCTTTCGCTCAAGACCATCGAGGAGCGCATCAACCAGAATGCGACGTCAGACTCACACACCAGTCCAGGGGGGATCGACTGGAATTACTCTACAGCTTCTCTCGCATCGAATGACCCAATAGAGGATGCCAATGCCACCCAGATCGTGCGGAGAGACGACTCTGACCCCTTGGCACCCGGCGACTACCTCTTCTTTGCTGTTATGGATGGGCACAGTGGTCCCCATACTTCCCGACTTCTTTCCAAAGTCCTCACCAAGGCCGTTGCCCTGGAGATCTCCAGGCTCCCCAACTCTTCCGATGAGACTAAAGACACTCCAGGTGTCCTTGCAAGCGTATCGCGACTCATCAGAGGAGAGACCAACAAATCTGTTCCACCAGCACAGACGACAAGGGCTGCAGACCCAAAATCCGTTCCAAATGCCATCGTAGAGGCATATGAACGACTCGACACTGAACTCATCAATGCGCCCCTTCGTATTCTTGCCAACAACTTGGACGAAGAATCAAAAAAGGATAAAACTATTCCAGACCTCAGCCACCACCCACTCGCACTGACTTCAATGCACCCCGCTGTTTCTGGCAGCTGTGCTCTCATGGCTATTTTTGATACCGCGAATCGTGATTTGTATGTTGCGTGCACAGGTGACAGTCGAGCCGTGGCTGGTGTTTGGGAACCCTCGGAGGATGGCAAGGGCCAGTGGAGAATTGAGGTCTTGTCAGAAGATCAAACTGGGAGGAACCCAAACGAGGTGGAAAGGTACGCGTCTAATTTGACTCTCTCTCTCTCTCTAAACCATACCTTACGTTCTCCCATGTAGAATCCGCTCAGAGCACCCCGCAGATGAATCCGACCATGTGATTCACCGAGGTCGTATCTTGGGAGGGCTCGAACCAACTCGTGCTTTCGGTGACGCGAGATACAAATGGCCACGGCAAGTACAAGAGACGTGAGCCCTCGTCCTCCCAATCTGTTTCCTCCAACCAATCCTTTTCGTGCCGTACAGACTCAACCAGGCGTTTATGATTGGCAATGGGAAGCCTCTACGTCCACCACCTGCGCTTTTCAAAACTCCACCCTACGTCACCGCCCGTCCCGTCGTCACGCATCACAATTTCACATTCCCTCCTACAACCCCTTCTCAAGACGCCAAAAGACCCATTCGTTTTCTTGTTCTTGCCACGGACGGTCTCTGGGACGAGCTCTCTAACAGCGAAGTGGTCTCTCTGGTTGCAGGTCACCTCACTGGTCTCAAGGGGACAATACCCAAAGCAACGCTACCCTCTGTCATCAATGTAACAGCAGGCTCTTCATCTGGTATCAGTGGTAAAGCGGCCCCCGTGGCGCAGAAGGACAAGGAAAAGGCTGCAAAAGAAGGGAGTTGGGCATTCAAGGATGAAAATCTCAGTGCTCATTTGATCAGGAACGCGTTTGGCGGTGGCGATGAACCCGCTTTGACTCAGTTGTTGAGCATACCTGCTCCATATTCGAGGAGGTACAGGGACGATACTACGGTCACTGTCATTTGGTGGCAGGAGGGTGCAGAACCGCAGGCCAGAGTCGAAACGATCAAGGCCAAGCTTTAGGCCATTCCTTCATTTTATCATAACGGCAAACTCTACTGTTTGTTTTAGTTAGCTCATCTTGAAATGAGAAACTTGAGAAGGAACATCAATATCCTTCGCAAGAATTGCATGTTGGGTGATAACTGATAAGCCTTGAACGTGGGACAATTTAAAAAGTACCATCTTCATCAGACGGACAGAGAAATCATTGTAAAGTGACCGGCCGCAGTGACACATCGTGCTCGGTAATCTGAGAATAGAATCCTCACTTACACACACACAAAAAGTCCAAAGCAAAAAGACAACAACAACCACATCTACATACGTTACACCGAAAGCAATTACCTATAAACCTCTTGGTACACGTCCTCTCCTCTTCCCGTACGTATGCATCCTACCATGCCTAGCAGCCGCGCTATTCTCCGAACCAAATCGATTGAACGGGCTCACGTAGGACTTTGAACCATCATGACCGCTATTACTACCGTGACTCCTCCCATTAGTATCCATCGACGCACGCGTTCTGAATCCTGTCATATACTTTTTATGCTTATTGGATTTCTCACCATTGTGGTGGTGGTGGTGGTGGTGGTGGTAGTGAAGATGATGTCGATGAGAATGGAACTTTTTAGGACTCGAAGAAGGGGTATAACCAGCCTTGTCATCATCCTTGTCATCATCATAGTCTGATTTGTCGTCCAATTGAGTCCCGTTCGGGCAGGAAATGCCGTTGACTTTGGATCCGTTCAGCCCATAGAAATCAGCAGAGGGTATAGGAGATGATGAAGGGACATGCTTAGATGATGGCGGCGGTGATGATAGTTTTCTAGGTAAGGAGGCATCAGCATCAGCATCCTTGTCATCTTCCTCTTGGTCGCTCTCCACAATTGCCCGTATCCCGACATTGCCACGTGTGTTCCCAAGCTCCTTCTCCTGTTCCTCTTCCCCATTTATGTCGCTCGAATCATAACCCTCTAATACTGCCAATGCTTTTGTCGCCTTGACCTGATTGGCAGTTTTGGCAGCTTGGATTTTCTGTTTGATCTTCTCTGCCTGCGGATCCGCCTTCTTCGATAATTCCTGGCCACTAACGTTGTGGTGGTTCGTCTTCGCTTTCTTTATCGGGGAGCCTATTGAAGGAGAAGACTTGCCCATTGGTGAAGGAAGCAGCGGACCAATGAAGTTCTCATGTGGGCTGTCAACTCTCTCGCCCACATCGTCCTCATCAACATTGTTATCCTCTCGTTCCCGATTCCGCTTCTTCATCCCCGACGTTAAGCTCTCTTTCTCCTTGTATATCCCGTTCAGACTGCTCTTTACAACAGCCTGAAGCCCCTGGCCCTTATTCCGTATATAGAACAAGATATATGCAGTTTTCTTGTTGAGCGGGGGCCCGTGAAGGGGAGAAACTATTTCGTCGTTCATCTCATACCATTTTCCTGTCCGGCTTTTCACAAAAGCAAAGTAATGGCCAGAATTAGGGCCACTGCCTGCATGACAGATAACACCATAGAGAGTATATGTAGGTCCAAATGCGTCTTTTGACATGTAGGGTTGGAGATTCAAAGCTTCATCATACGTGATGTGGTGTCCTATCTTGCGGCCAAGAGGTGAAAAGCGTTTGAGATGCACGGTGAGTACCGCAGGAGCTTCGTGAATTGTGAACCGTTTTTCTGCGTTAACGTGTTTCTCGCACCTACAGTTGGATCGATCAGAAAAGGATGAGACGTAGATGACTGAATGAAAAATATACTTTTCACATTTGTACTTGTCTGTCCCCTTGAGATGATCAGGTGAGATGAATGAACTGAGAGCTTCCTTCAATGAATCAGCTTTGATGATATCAAGGCTAAGGTCGAGGATTCGATCGAACGTATCGCTGTTATAGCCACAACTCCCACAGCTGACCCGGGACCGAAGCTTGCCGCCAAATACCTTGTGAACGAATGTATCCTCGGAGTGCTTGGCTTCCAACTTCCTGCAAAGCACGGTTAGAAGAGAGATCAAGATATCTGACCAAGCAGCATACTGAGGAATTCCATGCATGAGTGATTTCTGCATTGCATCAATGGCATAGCGAAGAAATTCATGTGAGTCCTCTTGACGACCCCGCCGCATATGCTTTGCAATGGCTAGATAATATATCTTGTGAGAAGCATCAGATGTAGACATAAATTAGCGTACTTTGCAGCCGATTTGACACGGGTAGAGGAGCAAATGGCGTCGCCGATGTCTTGTGAGCCTGTACGACGACTTGTTTGAATGAACATATCATACAAAACTTGTCACCTGCACGACCTAAAAAATCCGTTGACTCGTCATCCAGGCAAGAATGGTGAAGGCTCAAACGTACATTTTTCTTTCCTGTGCGCGATGACAGAGCGTAGCAGTGGTGGAGTATGCAACAAACACTGAAGTGCACTATTAAGAAAACAAGTATTCCCAGTGTTATACAGACCAACTGCGCGGTCGCATGTCTCTGGCCACGCCAAGTCGATTCCAGGAACCGACAGTGATAAATTCTTGGCGACCGATGTCGGAGTATGTGTAGCAGCATCGATATGAGTAGTAGTCGGTGAGACAGGAGACTTGTGTCGAAGGCAAATTGCATCGGGCCTCTGCAACAATAATGAAGTATCTGACAACAAATGGAACACGACTGCACGTACATCCTTGGCAGAGAGCCTAGGAGAAACATTGATAGGCTGATATTTTCCCTCTGGGACGGCTAGCGTACCCGAGGATGAACCCTCAACAAACTCGATGGGAGGTGGTAGCAGACTGTTGAATGCATCGACGTCTCTTGCCGGACGAAATGAGAGGGAATCCTCTGAGGAGTTTTTGGGGCCTGTTGGGGAGAAGGGGACAGCAGGACGAAACGGTGATGCGAGCATCGTAGCTGACGCTGGGTGAGAGTGTATTTGGTTACGAGTAGACCGCGACTGCGGGGGAAGAATGCTTATGGAAATCACATCATCATTTTTGTTTCGTCCAATCACAATACATATCAATTCTCGACTATTTGTCCTGGAACTTGGCTACTACTCATTATAATAGTATCGATATTCAAACTACTGGTGCCCTTGCATAAACGGGAAAGATCCGAAATCACCGAAATAATCTGCGTACGCCTTATATGCCTCCTCCATACTGGATGGAAGCCTAAAATTTAGCATCGAGGAAGTGGCCTCCTCATCATTCGTGTGATACCCATACGACTGCTCAGAGGTTTCAAATCCTGGGGGTTGAATTAAGCTCATCTGATTGAGCCAGGAATCCTGCCCATCTGCCTTCATCCCGTTAGACAAAGTGCCAAGATCTGGGAAAGACCAAATCAGATCGGCATTGCAAAAACCCAAGAAAAATGATATTACCAGTATCAAGATAGTCTGGAACCAGTGTCGAACCCACGATAGTCTCCACTGAGACTTCCTCGACTTGCTCTTGTTGCAGAGAATCGAGGAATTGTGTTGTACAAATACTCATGATTTCGGGATGTTTAGCCCGGACATGTTTCATGAATGCTGTTCTTCGGATGATTCTGACAATAAAGCAAGTTAGGAATTTATATATTTATATATATAGATCGAACTTCGTTTTGCAGCGAGGGCAGCAATACTTCTTGCCATGATGGGTGTGTTCCTTATGGTGATGCAGCGCCGTCGGATCACTGAACGTTGTGGGGCACAAGTCACACAACAATGGTCTTAATTCTGTACTGTAGATCGTCAATATGATAAGACATCGGTACGAAAAATCTCCTTACTGGGTATTCATGTGTGCCTCCAGCAGGCCTTTCTCCAAAAATTCCTTATGGCACTGGTTGCATTTCAATATCCTATGAAATTATTTACTAACAGGTCTTGTTGAAGAAAATCTACGAGAGACTTACTTCACATTATGGTTCCGTTTGCGACGGCACAAATCATCTTTGTGGAAATGAATCTTCCCACAGTGCTTGCATAGGGAAGGCTGAAGCGATAATATCAGTAAATCATTGCAGTTATCACTTGAGGCCACCACATTCAGCGCCACTTGATGACAAAGGGTGGTGATTGATGGGACTTGAAAGGGATACCCACCTCACCATTATCAGACATTGTGATATCCTTTACAACACAAAAGCAAGCAGAGATGAAGTGACCAGTGTGAAATGCTGGGGATTATATACATATTTGGGCTGGGAAAATAGTGTTTTGGGAAAGAAAGAAAATGCTGAAAAGGTAGGTATTGAGCATCGCCACTTGATAAGATTCAGATGTAATGTTTGAGATCCATCGGAGAATAGATTTGCATTGGATCTCTAACATTACATCTGAATCTTATCAAGTGGCGATGCTCAATACCTACCTTTTCAGCATTTTCTTTCTTTCCCAAAACACTATTTTCCCAGCCCAAATATGTATATAACCCCCAGCATTTCATGCTGGTCACTTCATCTCTGCTTACTTTTGTGATCAACTAGTCTGTAAAAGATATCTTTTCCAGCCCAAGTAGTCAGTCAATTACAATTAACTGCATTCCCATCTTTTTGTGACCCTTGAAAATGCATGGACCTGAAATTTTATTATGATCCACAGTAACAATTAAAATCTTCTAAGCATCAAATGGTCCATCCAACAGAAAGCTTTATTGAGACCTTTTTCTCATCTCTGAACAAAAAAAAATTTATGTATTTCTGTTCTGTTCTTGTCAACAATCATCCATTCCACTGGTTTAGATATTTATAAGACACGAAGCACAAATCACTAAATCAATCACCGCAGCTGGATCTGTGCAGAACATGTGTTCATGACAAGATTCTGACTCACAGGGAATGGGAATGATTACACTTGTTTCAATGACGTTGTTGGAGAAAAAAGGGAATTCCAAAGAGCGGATGAACCTTTCAGAAGCTATCAATCATGAGTGGCAAATCTGACAGGAAGATCTAGTTCACCACTAGATTTATTGCACTTATCTATCGGTAATCAGCTCTTGTGACTACCCCAGAAAATTCAACGACCCCGAACTTCGTGAATTTCTTTGGTTTAAGGGAATACTCTGATCCCACAGCCTTTTTCATACGATATGTAATTCATAGCATCCTTCATCACCTATGCTACCATTCATTCCAAAATCCTATCCCGTCTGGTCTCGTTGGTACCACAGCACAGACGGTGATGTGGAATCAACAAGACCAGCATGGGCCGATCGAAAGCGCAACGTGGCTAGCCAACCTTGATCATGATCCGTACAAAAATCTGAATGTAGTAATGCCTCGCGTCTCCTCAATATTTGATGACGACAGCCTTGTCCCGTTATATTATGGAGCATCTGAGCCGAATAGGTTTTTTTGATTAGATTCATTATGACATGTCAATTGTATGAGAGAAATTGGTAAAGGCGTATAATAGAGCAGTTTGTTTGGGCGTGGGAAGTGGCTGCTCCAAGGAACCGACAAAGGTCAGTCGGATTACGAAATCAGAAACTCAACGCCAATCAGTCGTTGATCCGAGAGTGAGGACTATATAGCTCGGCGCCCGCTCCCCACCCGCTCCCCCAGCTCTTGGGATAGTCGATCCTGGCATCGATCCAGGAGGACTGAGATATTAATATTATTGCAATTTTCGATTCGATATATTTGGCACGTTGTTGCTGTGATCGGCAAACTCCGATCATATGGAGGACAACCAACTAACGGAGAGTGAACTGAGTCGCTTCGTAAGATATGCTCTCATTCATCCATAGAGAAAAATTCCAGAGGTTCATCGTTGAAAAGGAAATGAAGGAAGGGTCTTGTTGTATGCCAGCGCTGAGAGGGTCGGAGGTGGAGTTTGATGTCATAGGCCCATACATGATAAACGTGCGACGCCAAACGATGGGATGGAGATAACAAATCTGCAAGGAACTTGTCAATAATAAACATTCGTATGAATGAAGAAAGAGAGTCAGTTGACGATCGGTTATGATTTCGAGAGTGAAAAACAATGCTTACTTGAGTGGGTCTGCCCATGCGTCTCTAACTGTGTTACGGACATTCCAGGGCATATTTTATCATCTCAATCGGGTATATAGAGTATACATATGATATGGAGTCTGTGGCCGCAACTTGGTGTAGGTATTCGCGGTCGTTTTGATGTTCTGTGATCTTGCAGTCCCTTGAGGAAGGGGAGAGTCGCTGTGGTCTGATGTTCCTGTGATATAAGGGGCATTTATCCATGGTCTCTTGAGGAAGGGAATGTGGTGAAGAGGATTTGTTCAAACGTACCAGCTGAGGGGAGACATCATGTTTGAGAAGACATCGCTGGACAAGAGCTTGGCGAGAGGAGGAAATGAACGTTGTCTGAATTGAGCAACGTCTGGGGGATTTCTGTGTTTTTTTTTTGCCAAATTTCAATGGGGGAAGGATGGGGGAGGAGCACCAAGCTGATGCTCGATCGAGGCCCTGAACCCCGAAACATGAATAACATGAAATTACCACATTATTGATGGGAAGGACACAAGTCATTCCGCAATCTGCAGATTCATTTTTGTGTGACACCGTGAACTACACCAGAATAAGGATGTGACAAGAGCCACTCACAAGGAAACGAGGCCTGGCTGCGGTTGGCACGATGTCCGATGCACGGCTCAGATGAGTAAGTTCCTGGGCAACACAGAGTCTACTTTCCCACATTTTCTAGCCCTGGAATGAACTTGCCTTCCCCTCCCATGCAAGTCGATATGCTCGAGTAGTCGCAATAAACAAAGTCTCCAACTGTCATTGAGCCTATCAGCCTGGCCTCTTCGCCATGGCATCTATTACGCTCATCAGAACCCCGCTGCCAATAAATCCCGTCTGTCCTCCCCTTTCCCCCGTCTTCCTCCCCAATGTCCCCAGGCACCTCTCCACGCCCTGCCTTTATTTCTGCAGACTCCACTCTCAGTGTTTTCCACAGCTCCAGCTTTGGAGAGTTGCGACGCAGCAGTTGGGTAACAACCTTTGCCTCCCTTCTCGGGATAAAAATAGCTCAGCACAACCTAGACCGGCAGCGACTCGCCCTACTCCTTTGGCTTCAGCTCACGAAACAGCACTCTCTCAGACAAGGTCCGATCCCCGTCTGCTCCCGCATTGTCCATAGCTCACCCATTCCAGTTCTCCCTTTCCCCCGACCCACGTTCATGGGGTTCAGATCTCTCCCCCGACCTTATTGAGCCCGACGACTGCATTCACAACCCAGAAAAACATCATAAAAAGCACTTTGTCTTCTCAAAACGCGGTGTTGCTAATCTTGGCTGCTTGGCCGTGCTCAGTATAGCTTTCCTTGTCCTTTTGTGAGTCTTACTCGCGATGTCGACAATAACGCCCTCATCTGCTTCAGCATTGGCTACCCAATTGGCATGTACACTAGCACAAGATGGCCATCCACACCAGGCTTCAATATTGGCGGAATAAACTCATCCGGCCAGGTTTGTTTTCTTTGAACCACCAACATCACTCTAACATCGCTACTTGGCTTGCATGTCCCTCCCATAGATCCCGTCTTTAGGAAATCACGGTCTCATTGATCTCGACACTCCAAAGGAGGCATTCATAAAGCAATCATTCAGAGATGGAGTAGACTGGATCCTCGTCTTCTCCGATGAATTCAATACGGACGGCCGGTCGTTCTATCCAGGTGATGACCCATACTGGGAAGCCGTGGATTTGCATTACTGGGTGAGTCTCCGCATTCTTTGCAAGGGAAGTATGGTAGAACAGCTCATCCTGTGTTTTTAATGTAGGCTACCAACAATCTGGAATGGTATGACCCTGCTGCTGTAACAACTGCAAATGGCTCCCTCGTAATCACTTTCTCCGAGATCCTCAACCATGATCTCAACTACCAGAGCGGTATGATCCTTCTTCCAGACCAGGAAAATGAGGACTCATCAGCATTTTTTTCCAGGTCTTATTTCCTCTTGGTAAATACAATAAAGATGGTCCTTGATATATCTTTCACTGATGTTTTTCTCTCATTCTTGAAAGGAACAAATTTTGTTTCACTGGTGGAATATTCGAGGCTTCCGTGCAACTCCCAGGTGCAAACAACGTAGTAGGAATGTGGCCAGCCATATGGACGATGGGAAATCTCGGCCGAGCTGGCTATGGATCCACTTTGGAAGGAATGGTGCGTCTCATTGCAACAACTTACTCTCTTTTCTCCTAGACAGAAACGGACTGATTCATTCTGACAATAACAATAGTGGCCGTATACATATGACACCTGCGACGTCGGTACAGCTCCAAATCAAACAATCAATGGGCAACCCCTCACGGCGATGCAGGATGGAGACCATCTTTATAATAACGTTTTGTCCTATCTACCTGGACAGAGACTGTCGCGATGCACTTGTAACGGAGAGGACCATCCCGGGCCAAAACATGCAGACGGAACTTATGTTGGAAGGTCTGCACCGGAGATCGACATGTTCGAGGCTCAGATGGGGGGGAAGCCATTGAGTGGAGAGGTTTCACAATCCGCACAATTTGCGGTGAGTTATCGCAAGCTTTTTCGATATAACAAAGAGTACTCATCTGATGGATTCCTAGCCGTTCAATCAAGGATACCATTGGGATAATTCGAGTGCAAATATGATCCTTAGTGATCCTACGAAGTCGCGTTTGAACGGGTTTGTTGGCAACATCATTCAACAAGCGGCATCAGTTGTGACAAAAACTAATCAACGCTGTTATGAATTCGTCGAGGAATGTTACTCCATATATGCATTTGAGGTATGATATCTCGAAAATCATATTCATGAGCGGCTGCTTAAAAACATGAGCAGTATAAACCAGGTCAGTCCTATTGTTTGGGAAGAGGGAAGGAACACAACATTCCTGCTAAACATCTTCCCTTTGTTTCCTTGTGACTTCATAGGCTACGATGATGCAGTACGTACTCATCAAGGCAGACACGCCACAGCATATACTCACACCTTGACTAGTACATTACATGGATTTCTGATAACCAACTTTCTTGGACACTCAATGCGGGCGGCATGGCCGCAGACGCCGCAGTCGAAATATCCGCACGGCCAATACCTCAAGAACCCATGGTAACTATATTCTCCCCTTCCCCCTCCTGGCGCTTTGCAGCTGATGAACCTTTTTTCTTTTCAAGTATATGATCATCAACCTTGGAATGTCCAAGAATTTCGGCTCGATCGATTTTTCACATTTAACATTTCCGAACCATCTCCGCGTAGATTATGTGCGCATATATCAACCCATGCATGGTGTTAATATCGGTTGTAGTCCGCCCGATTATCCAACAGAGGAGTATATCAACGCGTGAGTTTTTTCAAAGCTCTTTTGAGTGCCTTCTTTGCTTGTTTTTCATTCAATAAACTCATCATCACGTATATTTTTATTTTGCGCTTCTTTTCTATCCCTTCCGGGCTTCTATCAGCCACCTCGAAGCGTACTCAAATCCAAATTTAACCACTTGGAGAACCGATTATGGACAACCATTTCCCAAGAATCGATTGTTAGATAATTGTCAATGAACGGAGGTGAAAAGGACCGGATTTTTTTTGTGCTAACTCTTCGCTAACTCTTCGGTAGCTCTTCATTCATATCTTCTGGACTTTTCACTTATTCTACTCTATTGTTGTAGTTTGGACATTCTTTTAAGCGTAGTTAGATCATTACAAATAACTCCAATCGGAAAGATCTTGAGATCTGAGTCCGATCTTCTTGTAGTCATTCTTGTATTCCACTCTGACCAGGCATTTGAAAAGCTATCATATTTTGATTTATACTCATAGTACTTCAATGCGGATATACAACCACAAATCTAGCTATAGACAACGATACCATCAAGTTGAAACAGGTTGAATCCAACCCCTTTTGACACCGTACACAACGACTTGGCTTGCACACGGACACATTGTACTAGTCAAAGTGGTCGTTACAGGAGCAGTTGTTTTCTTTGATCTGCCTTTTCCTCTTGGTTTTTGAATCACACGAGGAACAGCCTCAGTGATACACCTTCCTAGCCAATCTTCAATATCAACTAGGGAGTCATAACAATTCCTTTCAGAGAATTGTACACCCAAGACAACACGGTTCATCCGAGTGGTTTTGATATTTTGCGAGGTATAGGGGGAGACGGCTGGCATGCTGGTAGTCGTTGAAGTTCGGGGTTTACGAGGCACAGGCACCCTCAGATTCTTGTGCCGCAGGAGTTTGGTAACTAGATAATGGAGCCACTGAGAAATTGAAGGTCAGAACCTCACAGAACTGGAGGATATACCGCGTACCATGACATTTGTCAGTGGATGATAACCTTTCCAGTCGCTGTTTGTGTGTTCCCTCATGAGCCTATACACATCAAACTGGTAGTCCCCTACGTATACAGTTCTTGTTAGACCTTGATATGGAGGATGTCCATATGGCATACCTTCACCCATGAATACTTCTTCATCAAATGGTGTCCAGTGGACATCTACTCTGTTCGAACCATCCATTCTTGACAATCCGAGATCAATAATCGTAGCCTGCACGCCGTGCTCAAGATCATCCATAAAGACTCGCATGCTTTTGTCTTGACTTTGGTTTAACTTGTCAATTGTAGGATGAGGGGCTGTCACGTGAGTTGACGTTGAAATATCTTTGATCAAAATTTGACCCCAATGCAGGTCACGGTGCTGATATTCGTAACGGTCATAAATAATATAAATCTTCTCATTTAACTTACCTCAAAGGAAACAAGTTCTTCAGCATGTGCAAGAGCTTTCGTAACCTGCCAAAAAATGCTCGAAGCCTTTCTCCAACCTGTCTTACCGGCGTTGGAGAAGGTATAGGCTTCGAGATCTGGGCCATCGTTTGGTAACACGATGATTGCATAAGTTTGAGAAGGTGTGAATGTGTCTAATTGATCCAAATCAGTTATCGTATGGGGAAAAATGGCTTGTACTCGCCAGGTCTAACACTTTCCGATCCTTTTCTCTCATTATATTCATCCCAAAGGCTGAGTAAAACCTCGGGGTACTTTCCCCTAACAACGTATGTCTTCAAAAGTTTGACGAATCCCTCATGCACCTCTCCCATCGCCCTTGTCACAATGATTTCCTTCCTTACATCCTTCACTTCACTTGGCGCTGGCCCATCTGTTTCGTTCACTCCCCCTTTCCCAGAACAGGATTCATCATGGAGGGGTATAACCTTCAATACAACATCTCCAATTCCAAACACCTCTGAGTAACTCGCCTCGCCAATCTTTTTGAACCGTAAAACTTCCCCCGAGTTCCTTTCTGACGCTTGCCGGGAATCTTGAAGGATAGGATCAAATGGAAAGGATTTGATAAAAGCTGAAAATTCGTATGGTCCACATGCTTCTTGATGGCACTCTTCAAGGAGAGGTTTAAGAAATTGTGGGTAATTGATTCGAGTATCAGGGTTGTGCAATCGTAGAGCTTCAAGTTTTTCTCGTGAAATACCAATGTCAATCTGAGAAAACTCAAAAGAGAGATCCGAATCGGTGTCTGTAAGTGTCGTCGGCGATGGTGGTACACCACGTCCATACGCAAATAGACCGTTTTTGACATTAGGACCTTTGTCCTGACTGCGACGGATGGGGGTGAGTTGACGGAGTTTGGGAAGCGGGGAGGGAATTAATTCAGATGAAGTCTCGTATGTCACTGGTGGGTGTCGTGATGGTATCTTTGTTTGTATTAGAGTGCTATTCTTTGAGTCGACATTCTGAGCAAATGGAAGCTGTGGTGCGGGCTTGAGTTGGGGCCTATCTGGAGCCAGGGGAATAGCAACCTCCACTTTAGGCAAAGATCTAAGATAATTTGACGTATTAGTCTTTACTTTAGGCAATACTGATGTTTGGCTTAGGAGGTTGCGAGAGGATTTTGAAAGTGGTGGGGGAGAGGTTTCGGGTGGCAAATACATAGTTTCAAGCTCAGTGTCGCCATTATGCTCGTCGTCGTCGTCGGAAAGTATGACCTTTGTCAGAGCACGTCTTAGTCTGTGACGGTTTTGAGGTTTGCCAGTCAAGATATCTGTATCTTCCACAACCTCTGTACCGTTCATCACTGAAGAGGCGCTGCTTATTACAGTGGTGTTGGAGAAGGTATTGGGCTGTCCTGAGGTTGCATCGAATGATGACCCCATGTCGACAGCAGGTACAGATGAACTAGGAACGGAATGATGCTTGCATGTTAAAATTCCGACTTCAGCTGTTTTCATTGGTTTGTGCGCATGACTGACGATAGCATCTGTTCTTGCAGTTCTCTTCTCCTGCTTGATCATTTTTCCTCTCGCATCTACAACTGTGATGTCCATTTGAACAGTTGATAGAGTTTTGGCTGTGATAAGACGCCTAGGAGAACCCTCTTTCTTCTTTGTTGTCCTAGTCGAGACCCTGATACTCGAAGGTGAATTCGCGATGTTAGTGGAAAGCGATGACAAAGGCATCCTTGTTGACTGAGTCGCCAATGTACTCTTCTTATTGTAATCCTCTTCCTCATGAAGGCCAGATACAGGATACCTGTTCGTGTCCTGTGCCAGAATTTTGGCAACCCTCATCCTCTGCTTGACACTATTCCTCGTGGACGATGCATTAGGCAGGGGTCGCTGCTTTGACAATGATAACAACCGGGGCGAGGAAGATTCTTTTGACCTCACGACAGACTTGGTCGCTCCCGAACCATTTTCGCGCTTCTTCATCCTATAGATGAGCTTGTCAAGTTTGTCGGGAATATCAGGGTTCACATCCTGGGGAGAAGCAACGATCACGCGTTTGGAGCGTTTTCCGTAGACACTAATTTGCTTTGTTCTCTTGGGGATCATTCTTTGTGCACGCCGTTCAATAAATCGTTCTTCCCAAATGCCTAGAGCATATTCATATCAGTCAGTGATCCTTCAGGTGGGGCTAAATGGCACCTTTTCGAAAGTTCGAAGAAATCAGACATTTATGAGTTGCCAACAACCATTGAGTATTTGATCACGTGGTCTGGCCACTACCCCAAACATCCACTAGAAAACTCTACCTACACCCTATGGCCATATGCCTTCTGTAGACATGCCATCTAACATTGGATCCTGCTTAAGTCCTCTGTGTCTCAGTACTACTTTGCTTGTTGTCAGATATTCTATAATTACTTACATAGTTATTTTAGTCTGTATACAAGACAAGGTTTTCATTTTGGGCCTTTGGCCCAACTCAATCCCTTTACTAATTCTCAATGGTATTAAGTAAATGTTGCTGTCAGATCGCTACACTCCCTTCCACCAACAGTCTGTATATTATTGAAATAAGACCAGTGAGTATTATGTTTTATAATTAGTAGGATTGCATTGTTGTTATGAATCACCTTCTCCCTCTAAGTCAATATTTATTTTATTTTATTTTTCCTTTTCATTTAATTATGTAATATAGTCAGATCAGTAAATAAGGACAAACAATTGGACATGTATAAGTAGTAGACACAATTCAGCAAGGACTCTAATGAGTTCTCTTTGTCAACTCTGACTTAGAGTGGAGTTAAGCCTGAGATCGCTCACCAAAGTCTAAACTCTTACACTAGAACTCATTTCCACATCTAGACACCGATCGCCTCGATCCTTGTCAATCTTACTCTCATCACTCTCTCAGTGTGCAGTCACCTCAGACCAATCCCAACTTCCTCATAGCCGGACCACAGGCTTAAGTGGACTGACTAGGAAGTTTAGACCCCAGAGGTGGACGGCTAGGACCAAGCTCAGGTACTAGCTTAGACCAGACCTTACAATTGAGTGGTGCTTAGTAGTATACTTGTATACTTTTTCACATTACATACTTCATGCTACTGGTCCATTGTGATCAGTCTACGCAGAGGAATATCACTGCATCCTTAAGAAGGCGATTAGTGTAGGGATCTCCTCCGTGGAGTGATAGCCAAAGTATTATTAGGGCATTAGTCAGTAAGGCAGTAGGCACCTGGCTGGGAGAAGATCTGTGCGCCCCAGCAGACGTACTGTGAGCTCTCTGAAGAAGACAACGAGTCACCCTCAAGAAATACAAATCCTTTTTTTTACAAACAAACCATCCATCTAGAACATAACGCAATGTCTCTGGAACAATACAACAACCTCATGAGCAATATGCTCAACCAAAGACATGCCCTTGCCAAAATAAGGGCAGAATTGGAAGGGAGAGAGGGGAAGTTGTGTAGGTGATGTGGGAGATTTGGACACCTAGCCTGGAACTGTAGAAGTGGGAAGGAACAGAAGAAAGGGAAGGTAGCAGAAAACAGATTCGAAGTGTTGAGGAGTCGGGTGATGCAGTGTGGGGTAAGGGAAGTGAGGAGGCAAGAGGTAGTGAGGGAAGAGGTAAAATGCTTTGGATGTGGAGAAAAGGGACACAAGAAGTGGGAATGTCCAAATATGAGGAGGAGAAAACAGGAGGAGGCAGCACCACCACAGGAATTGTGGAAGAAAGTAAAAGAGCACAGTGGAGCAAAAGGGCTGCCCCCAAGGGGAGCAGCAATGTGCATGGAGGGGTGGACAACACCCAGAGAAGTAGTGACTTTTGTAGAGTGTAGGGGATGTGATTATAAGGGAACAAAGACAGAAGAAAATAGAGGACAGGGTTTCCTGGAGAAGGCACAGTTGTGCAACATGTGGTGTGGAAGTTGCAAGGAAGCATGGAATTGGAGAGAAAGAGAGGCAGAAAATGGAAGAGTGGAGCGAGTGAAGTGTAGCACATGTGGAGGAAAGGATGCAGTACTAGGGGAGAAGGTAGAAAGGAATGAAAAAGGGGAAGTGTTTTGCCTACCTTGCAGGACAGGCAAAAAAACACCGTGGTGGAATTGGAGTGGAAGATTGGAATGGACAGTGCCTAGGGCCCAGAAGGGGAGGGCTGGAATCACTGATCTGAGGAGAGTGGCAGAAACTGTCAATCAGAAGGCAGTGCAGAAAAGGGAAGCGAGAGAAGTGAGGCAAACATTTAAGCCTCTAAGAGAAGTGTGGATGACTGTGGGTATTGAGAAAATAGATACTCATGAAGGACGAACAGTGAAAGCATTGCTGGATAGTGGAGCAATAGGAATGTTTATGAGCAAAGGCTTAGCTCAGAAAGGAAGATATAGGTTGTGTAAGGATTTTAGTTGTGGTTGGGTAACCTTAACCTCAATCCCACTCTTTATCTGAGTTTAACAAAGAGAACTCGTTAGAGTCCTCGCTAAATTGTGTATGCTACTTATACATGTCCGATTGTTTGTCCTTATTTACTGATCCGACTATATTACATAATTAAAAGAAAATAAAATAAAAAGAAAATAAATATTGACTTAGAGACGGAAGGCAATTCATGACACTACCCCTCTCTCAAGGGTCCTCGTCCCGAGGACTTCTTTATAGTTCATCGTATGGGTCCCTTAGGTCACCCATATCCTGATTTTCATTTTTTAATCCTTCCAAATACTTCCTGTCTTCCTCTATTCTTCATCGCTCTTCCTTCTCTTCTTCTTCATTCCACTCTTTTATTTTTCCTCCCTCATACTCTTTCTTTTCTTCCATCTTTTTCAAGAATGGATTCTTACTATACCTAGAGAATGGATTTTTCTTCCACCGTCTCCAGTTTTCCTCCATACGTATCCAATACTCTTGGTCGTATTTCTTGTCACCCCATCCATAGAGTAATTTGGCCGTGTACCTTCCCGGCAATTCTCTGTTAAACGCTTTCTTGTCTTCTCTAGCTTCTTGCCATCTTACTTCTTCCTCTTCCTCTCTACTGTAATTTCTTTCAAACTCTTCTACCAATTCCATGGCGTTCTTCAAGTTTTCTCTGCTTTTCCATGTGTCTTCTTCCGCCGTACATCCCTTCCATCATACTAAGTATTTCTCCCTTCCTTGTACCTTTCTCTTGTTCATAATTTTCTCCACCTCCCACTCTTCTTCCCCTTCAATTACCACCGGTTGTGGCGTTTCTTTTCTCTGGCCCTCCACTTGCGATTTGTACCATCGTACTTGACTGACATTAACTACTGGATGTATTCTAACTGTACTAGGCAGATCTAATTCAATTGCGTTATTAGAAATGATTGCCTTTACTTTGTAAGGTCCTACAAAGCATTCTGTGAATTTATCCGTGCGTCTTCCGACCATTTGGTACTTTAGATCCTTAGTGCTAAGTAGCACTAAGTCACCCACTCTATACTCCTCCACTTCTCCTCTCTCTCTATCGGCATACCACTTCATTTCTTCTTGCGCCTTTTGTAGTGCTGCCTTTGCCTCCTCCTGCACGTTCTTCATCCTCTCTGCAAACTTCTCTGCTCCTTCATGTTTCCCCTTCTTCCTCATTTCAAACCCCATTCTAGGTTCCTGTCCACTATTTGCC
>Ga0153955_100298_pt1 | contig 29987 bp, 35 predicted proteins | sample TSFL039MetaG_FD_104744 | JGI IMG/M metagenome (GOLD analysis project Ga0153955, IMG submission 104744) | Attine ant fungus gardens microbial communities from Florida, USA - TSFL039 MetaG | ecosystem: Host-associated > Fungi > Mycelium > Unclassified | place: USA: Florida, Wekiwa Springs...
TACTATATCTTTTCTGAGAGAGAATTTTATTTTTGAAAGTTATTTGTTGATGTAAATCAGAACTCTTGGATAGTTTTTGAAAAAGCCATTGCTTTGAATGAATAGTGATTATTTAGGGTAGTTTGGAGTACCATAAAAGAGATTGTCTTTCAGGCTGGTATAGCTTAGAATATGACAAATGAGAAATTCAGGAGGTTCTTAAATAAAAATTATATCAGATAAGTTTTTTTGAGTTTCTAAAATGATATCAGTAAGGATTTTATTTTTTCTAATGCTTTGGGAAAAAATACAAAGGTTATACTTAATCATAAGTTAGTATTGTCTACAATTAGATAAATTGAATTAGCTTTGATTTCTCAAGCTTTTTAGACTTTTTTAAAGTACCATTTATGGTTAACCTATGTTTCTAAAAGAAATATTTGTTGTTATCTACTATATGTTTGCCTTTATAGTTAACATACTTGAACATATAAGGACAAAGTTTGTTTTGTTTGGTTTCAAGTTTAGGAGGGTTTATTTTAAAGTTAGCTTTGCAGTACTTTCTATGATGTTCAAGCTTATAGAGCCTTTTGTTTTTTTAATACTTTAAACTATGAGTTTTACATGAGAAAATAAAATGATCCTACTTTTAGTAGTTATAACATTGAGGGATGCCAGGATTCATATTGGTGCCTTTTATGGTAGTGATGTATTTACCAAAGTTAAATAAGTAGTTTTGTTTTTGTTTTATTTTAAAAGTTCTATATATTGATTCAAACTATGACCATATTTGATTTGGAGGAAGTTTTGATGACATATGGTTTAGATGCTAGGGTAATATTCTCAAATAGGTCTGTGTTCTTAATGAAGTTAATAATATCATCACTAATGAGAGAGTTACTACTAAGTTAAATATAGGGATTGTAGAAGGCAAAAAGTAAATATATTATTATAACCTATGCCCTCGATGGTGTACTTTTTAATTGTTATGAGATTGTTAGAAACTAGGACATTGTTGGTAATAATAAATATGTCATTCATAGTAGGTTGGATGAACTCTGTATGCAAAGTAGACTTGATACCTTTGAAGAGACTATTAATGAAGCTGATATGTTGTTCAGCATTATTCATGATTGAAACAGAGTATTAGTTGGAGAGGAGAATGATAGCTTGTTTTCTAGATAGACCTTTAGTAGTGATTTGGATTTTCTTATCTTTGTTCATTAGTTTGTTGAACACAGCATTGTGAATTTTAATGATTTTTTTGTTGGGGAGAGCAGGAAAAGTATCTCTTAATTTAAGAATATTCATAGCTGAAGCTATAATTTGAGCAAAGGATTTATTAGTAAGGTTTTTCTTTTTTTGTTTTTTAGTTTGTTGCTTCTTTGCTTCTTTTAGTTGTTCATAGAAAAGTCATGCTGGAATAAGTGGGAATGTTCTAGTAATGGGGTTTCTTCTGGTAGTCTGTTGATGGGGCAAGGTTTCAAAAGGATTGACAAATTGAAACTTGATATCATAAACTAGCCTAGTCCTATGATTAGAGAGATGGAAAAAATAGAAACTCTTTTCTGATGGATTAGACAAGGAATACTAAAAATAGAATGAGAGATAAGATCAGATAAGATAGGAATCACATGACCTAGTTATATAATGAAACTTTTTAGAAGGATCATGAGAAATTACTTAAGTATACATATAAATAAATAGTATTTGTATATAAATAGATAGAGCAATTCACAGAAGAACTCCATCAAGTTTTCTTTGTTCTCTTATAAATGTTGAGTGTGATAAGACAGTCGTCTTAACTAGGCTTGTCATTACACTTAATCTTGTTTTGAAGAGGTGTTTTGTTAGTTATGTTTAATTTGTTCCAACCAGATTTATATAAGGCTAAGATGAAGGTGATAGTGGTTTTGCCAAAAGAGTCAATTTGAGAGATTTTGTTGCTGTTGTAGTCTGAAATATTCCTTTGTCTAAGGAATTTCGCTATGTATAGTAAGAACATAAGATATTGCAGGCATCACTTTAAAGAAATTTATTGATACTGAAAAAGAAGATAGGTCCAAAGTAACTATCTAATAGATTTGGATCAGCTGGGACATTAGTATTATAAGGGACATATCAAATTAAAAGCAGTTGACATAATAGTTGGGAGGAATTTGTTATAAATACATAACATATATTCATTTCTAGTATACCTATTTATCTCTCACTAAAACAATAAAACATAGAACAATAAATCTACAATCAAAAACTATCATTGTCATTCTCTTCAATAATATTTATAGCTTTCTTTTTATGAGACACTGGTACAGTATTAACATAATTAATTTGGTAATAGTTCTTCTTTCCATATTTGAAGTAAGTAATCTCAAAAACAGAGCAGTGAGGATGATGGGCAGCAAAAACAACTTGAGTGACTAAAAGGGCTTTGTTATTGAGCTTCAGAATGTTATCTTCTTCTTTAATAGTATGTAATTCTTTATTGAACATACGTGAAATTATATTATCAAGTGTAAGATCATAGACAGGAGTGGCTGAAAAGTGGTATTTCAAATATCAGCAATCCATTGAGAGATTGATTGATCTTTCTTTTTCTTCATTGTCAGGAACTTTTAATGTAGGGCAAGTTGAATAACAAAATTTTAGACACAGTGAACACGTTTAAGTTCAGTCCAAATTTTGACAGTGGTTTCAACAGTCATATAGGCAAGTTGATTAGTTTCAACAGCAAGAATTATTTCAGCATAGGCCTTAGTATTTTTGCAAATCCAAGCTTTACCAGCAGCAAAGTTTGGTCTAGTAGTTGGCATAGGCAACTTTCTAGTAGCAACTTCAGTAAGTCTTTTTGTGTGAGTATGGTATGTATAAGCACAGCCCATATCTCATAGTTTTTGTTATTGAGTTTTACATGGGAATTTTTATCAGATAGTATAGTAGTTTGGAAACAACAATAGTAGATTCAGCAATAACAATAGGCAGTATTTAGTAACTGTAGACGCAAACATAATGATGATGATGACAACAAGTGAATTCAGTCTTGCTGAAGACAACAACATTTAGAATAATACAAGTAGAGCCTATTTTATGACTGGCCGAGTTTGTGCGTTTGTATTGAATTAAAGGCAGTCGACACAATAGTGGAGGGAAATTTATTGCAAATGTACAAGGTATATTTATTTCTGGTATATTTATTTATCTCTAACTAGAACAATAAAATATAAAACAATAAAAATAGCCTAATACTAATTTATTATATTGTTTAATATTCCAACAGGATAACTATCAGGGGATTAGGTTCTGTAAAAGAGTTAGGTTGCAATGAGGCATTAAGTACTGCCTCATTGTAAACATATGTGTGTTATGGCATTTTGATAAGAGAGCACAGGTGAGGACCAGTTAATTTAGGGTTGAATATTTTGATGTCTATTCTGTTGTTAGTAGTCATTCTTTCCACATAATCTATTTTGGAAGAGGGAAAGGAATTTATAGGTGAGAGGGAGGGACTATGTGTTTCTCCTGTACTATTTCATGATAATAACTAGCTACACTATATATTAACAGTGGTGTTGGTGTCATATTTCAGAAATCCTTTCTCAGATTTTGTATATATACTACATAGTTACAGTGTAGTTCTCCAGTTTGTAAATTAACGTTACTTGTGTTTATTCTCTTCTGATATATCTCCTTTTCAACTCATACTCCAACAATTCTATTACTCTGAAGTTAGTAACTAACATAGCAACAGAAGATCAGGGTACAACATACAAGTTGAAGCTAAGGTCGTTCCTTTTGTTGTCACTAAATATAATCTTCAGACATTACTTGATAATACTTCAGATTTTACATTCTCTTTTATTTCTTTGGTAGTATACTTGTAATTGAGTTCTTTGGACCTCAGAGTAATTATATTATTATTTCTTTTTTTTTCTTTATTAACATCACTCTGTTACTTCCAACACTATTCCATGACAGTTGGAAGGTCTTTTAGGGTTGGGAGTGTTTATATATGGGCTTATTTGAGAGTTCACAAAACTAGAATTTAACTAAATTTAGATGCTACCATTTTGAGATGGTGGTATGAGTTAAAGGAGTGTGTTCAGACAAAGGAGAATTAATAATTAAATGATAAAAGAAATAAATAATTATTAATTCTGGTGTCTGGAATGTGTATATGACAAATAGCCAGAATAATCAATTGGTTTTTGTTTGGTTTCAAGATACTACCTATTTTTGAATAGTGCTGAAATTACCTTCAGTTCCTTGGATTTTTGGGTGATCTGCAATATTTGCTTGTGTTTCATATACTGTGATGACAGGATTATTCTTTTTCTAGAAGAGCATTGTCAGCTCACTCTATGCAATCAGTGAGGTTGAACATGCCTCTGTCCAATGTCCAAAAAATCCCAAGTAGTAGATTCGAATGGTCTCTGCTCCACAACCCTCAGGGAAAAATAGAGTAAGAGAGGAAACATTAGAGAATTTTACGGTCCTTTGACAGCATATTTGATGGTATTCCTCTGATGAATCTGCTAGTTGACTTACTTTACTGTATATTCTCCAATTTCCTTTCCCTCCGCTATTTCAAGTTCTTGAGTCGGTTTTTTATGCTCAATGTCATTGAAATCTATGTCTTCTTCGTTGGCGAACTGATTAAAATCTGAGAATGCGAGTAGCGCTTGGTCGAGATATACTTACAAGATGCACCTTTTTAGGTGTTTGGTCACCCGGACCGGTTTTCAATAGCACAGAACGCAGCCTGACGGAGCCCGTGAAAGGCACTTTTATGATCCTATAGTTGAATATCAGTCTTCCATGTTTAATCTCAAAGGGATTGCAAGATCCACATCTGATCATCGGTATCTGATTCCAGGAACTGGCAGTACATAAGCGACTTTACCTGGAAACGAAAGCATATCTGTGCACCTGGATTTCATCTAGACGCTTGTCCCAAGGTTTTATGATGACTTCACCAGGTTGAATTGCATTCAAAGCCACAACATTGGAACGGTCAATGTGAGTGTAGAGATTATCTTGAGGGCCGAGATCTGTGGCATCGTGGTCGTGGTCGTGGTCGTGGTCGTGGTCATGGCTTCCGCCATGGCAATGAGAATCGTGTTCCTGTGTCATAAGCTACAAGAGCGATGATGCATTACTTGGCTTTGTTTGGGTCACCTTATGTCTTTCTTGACCACTGCCTGTCACGAATTCGCTCACTGAAGGTACGCTGATTCTTATATCTGCAGTTCGTCCAGGATGTTTTTCCGTAATTTGCGTTCGATCAACACCTTCCTGCGAAGGGGCCACCCGCCAGTGCGTCCTGGGACCGGTGGAATGAGACAACAGAAATCCCTGATTCCTTCAACTTGATCTTGTTGGTTGTATGTTTATAATTCCAGTGCTGATGATATAGCCAGCTTGCAGATTTCTGAGATAGGAAGGGAACGATACCTGCAGCGCCCATTTGTACTCGTACAATAATTCTAGCATCAATTTGTTTTTCTACTTTGTCCTACTCCATGTCAGAACAGACTCCAGAGCCTGGACCTCATATTGAGTCCATACAACAACACGAATTGCCTCCTATCCAGTCCTCATCACCTGCTGTTTCGTTTAAAATCTTCAAGCCTACGGATACAGTAACTAGATTACTCGGTGAGTCGTTGTGGAACTTCACACACTGCTTGGCCAACAGCATAGCACTGCGCAGCGCCGTTGCCCGATGAATACTTTGAACCAACCGCAGCCGACCTCAGAGATGCCCAGACCACACTGATTTCTCGCTCGCGTGCTTTGACCGAAGCCCCATTGCAGCTAAGAGCGACGAGAGAGGCTATTGAAAAGGCAAAGCGGGATCGGTGGCCCTTGGTATGTCTCTCTTGACTCAAAACATACGTATCCTCATCCGTCACTTAGACGAGGATTCGTGTCAGATTTGCCGATCGCACTCAGCTGGAACGAGTATTTCCTTCCGCCGACAGGATCAAGTCTGTGTATGCATTCGTGCGGGAGCTGCTGCGGGATGACGTGAAGCCAATCAAGTTCATACTATGTATGTCCCTGTCCATTGTCTATTTACATTACGTTAATACTCTATCTCACAGATCAATCACCCCCCAAGCGAGATTTGAAGGTTTCTGATCCAGCAGTCAAAGGATTATCTCTTTCAGAACTCCAGCTTGCTCCTGCATCGGTGCTCCTGTTACGTTTTGAGGATGATAGCCTCAATCGTATGTTTTCTGTTTCTCAAAGAAAACAATTGGATAATGCTTTTAGATGTGAATGTCACAGCTCCTCTCTTACCGCAAGTCCTCATGCAAGCTGTTGATTTACCAATGCCACCAGGATCTGATCGACCTTCCAGTCAAAGTTCTCCTACCGATCAGCCGTCTGGTATTTCCAAGTTGTTATCTAGTAGTGGACGGAAACAACCCAAATGGTTTAAACTGGGAAGTGAGTCAACACAGTGACCTCAAGTTGAGACCTTATGTGTTTTTAAAGAGAAATAGTTGCAAGTGTAGTTAGTAGATCGGAAAGTTGGTGTCTATTTCCATTGACCATGCTCGTAGTCCACCTATCACGTCCCAAACTTTACCGCAAGGACGACAGTGACGCAATGTGTCGGCAGCAATTTGTGAATCATTTCCCAAACGGCACAGAACATAGACCGGAATATTTTCATCATCAGGCAGGTATGCCTCAGGTTTGGCAACCAGTTCATGAAGAGGGACGTCTAAAGACGATCAGCAAGATGTCACTGACATAACATCTACACTCACTTTTGCTTGATTCAAGTCGACATATTCTAAATTCAGTCAATGGGCGGACGTCAATGAGGTTCATGGTTTTACCCTCATCTAGGATTGCTTTCAGGTCCTGGATTTCTATTACAGCCGCAAATAATTTTATTGACCTGAGAAAAGTCTCACCTTGACCGTTATCCGCCGCCCAGCTTGTCCGTGGAGTAGACCTCTCTGTATCCAGTCAGGTCTGGGTCCTCCACAAGTTTGAATGTAGTCTGTTTCCGTTACTGACCTCAGGTCAAAATCTTGACTTCCGCACACAACGCAATCCTGCTTGCGGGAACGAAGCTTGACAGAACGAAAGGGTTGAGAACTTAGAGCAGAAAAGAGAAGCATCGATGGTGTCATCTCTGATGTTGGTGTAAGTAACGAATCGTAATTGAATCTTTCAGACTTGATATCACCTTGAAGACCCGTTATGAGTTTAATTGTCTCCAGTGCTTGAAGACTCCCGATTATGCCTGTTACTACGCCAAGAATGCCTGTTTCCTCACAGGTCCCTGCAACCTCTGGAGCTGGAGGTTTAGGAAATAGACATCGATAGCACGGTCCATCAGACCCCAAATTGTAGACGACCAGTTGCCCCTCATATTTCTGGGCGGCCCCACTGACCAGAGGCTTTCGCAGGACGACAGCTACGTCAGATAGAAGATAACGAGTTGGAGCGTTGTCCGTGCAGTCCAACAATATATCATAGTGACCAAGTATGTCCAAAGCATTCTGTGATGTCAAGCGACTCCTGATGACGTCCACTTTAATTGATGAGTTTATCCTGATGTTATGTAAAGTAGCAAAAGACACCTAAGAACGTAAGATCCACCTTTTGATGCTTTCAGCTGCGGACTCAGCCTTGTATAAACCGAGTGAAGTTTCTGTATGCAGTATTTGTCGTTGTAAGTTTGAAAGTTCGACTATATCATCGTCAACTATGCCAATAGTCCCTGCAGGAATAGTTAGGGCCCGATGATGCTATTCATTGTCATCCTGACCTACACCAGCTGCTGCAAGGTACTGAAGTACTGGGCAACCAAGCCCACCAGCCCCGACAACGACAGCAGAACTTTTGCCAAGTTTGACTTGACCTGTTCAAAGTAAGCCAAGGCCAAAAGAGCCTCCAACAACTGACCAGCCAGTCCAAATCCGTCAAGTGTCATCTGGCGTCCATAGCGCTGGTAGTCCGGAAGAGGGAGAGGGAGTGAAGTCATGGATCAGATGGGCGCCTGAGGAAAAAGTAGTTCTTAGCTAATAGCATTATCCTTATGCCCACTGATCAACAAGCCAAAGAGGGGGGAGGCTCGTCGGTCCATATAGGTATTTAACAATTGGATGTTTGGTTTGTCTCTCACCCTAGTGTTGTTCAGGTACCAGCAAATCACCAAGTTCTCCCTGGCCAAATATATCCGGTCGTGGAAAATGGTCTGTCTCCTCTTACAAGTTCGGTTTTGGAGCGGAATGTCTTCGCGACGGAGACCCCGACACATTCTGGCAGTGCGCTTTATGCATTTTTGTTGAAGATGCAGTAAATCGCCTTACCATACAGTACCGTAGCTCAGACGGTCCTCAGCCTCATTTCATCACTGTCGAGTTTCCTCGCAAAGTCGCAATTCAGGCAAGTTGGCAGCCTTTCGGTGTTTCAACGTCTAGCATGACTCTGGGCGGACAGAAACTCAGCATTCTATTGAACTATCCCCTCGACGACTCATACACCCCAACGACGTTGGCTGTTCGTGCTGGGACCGGATCGAGTGACCTTCAAGACGTCAGGGTCATCAGTCTCGAAAAACCAGACGGATGGATAACTTTTGATCTATCTGGTGAACCTAATGGAGACAATGATGGCTTGTATGTTGAATCTTGGTCTTTTTTTCTCTTAAATTCTGATCCTTTATCAGAGCTCCTGTATATGCATTTGTCCTTCAAGTGATTATCTTGGCCAATCACATGAACGGCAAAGATACTCATGTTCGAGGTTTGCGTGTGCTAGGTCCTATTGAGTTCAATCATGTCACTCTTTTTTCGATCACTTCTCATTCACTTCTGATTATAAACAGGGATGAAACCTACGACGGTGACCCCTTCATTTTCGAGTCTCCGTCGTACAAACTATACGAGGTCATTCGATGAAATTTGCTTCCTCAGGTAAATCAGGTCAGAATCCATACAACCGTTGAGATGGAAGTTCTATTCTATATCCCGGGAATTATCAGTTGGGTACAGGTCGCCTGGGGTTCTAGTCTTTCGTCGTTTGTTTGCAGGTTGAACTTGAAAGAGTAGGCATGGTTCGATAAAGTCTTCAGTGAGACTACAGCATTAGACCAAGTTCGTAGATACGTCAGAATGGATCATAAATATCAATATACAAGGGACACAAAAGAGACAAACGTATTTAAGAAAATCTACATCTAATGATTGAGTGATTAAGTCGTAGAATGGTATTTGAATTGCGAGTTAGGGTAGGATTGTTGATTGAAGTCATTGGGGGAAGATGAGGATCCTGGCTTCATATTAAGCTGGAATGAGAGGTCCTGCCTTGGCATCCCATTACTAGTATGCATAGTACCGTGATATGGTGTAGTGTACGCAGTGGCGGAATTCGATGTCCCAACGTTCCAGACTGATTGTAACTGTTGGGTGGCCTGGGAAACATCCTTCTGAGAATTGTATATCAAAACGGATACACGAAGAAACACTCACTGTGGATCTCTGATTACTTACGTGTGCGCTCGAATGAAGATCATTATAGGTTGTATGCTGCTGAGTTCGGAAGCGTTGGTCATATTCAACTTGATAGGACGGCTGTGACTGAGACTTGACGCTGGGGCTGAATCTTCCCTCTCGAGGCTGATAATGACTAAATGCATTTGCTGAAGGGAATTGAATATACTGTGTTGTGATATAGGTTTGGCTGGCTGCTGTGGAGTATTGATCAGGTATTTGAGTACGGAGATCACTGTAAGGTCGGATGCGAATTGGATCACTGCCATTGGCGGTATGATAAAGCGGTGCTAGAATAGGAGCCTGAGGTGTTACCTCTGAGGTTCCACAGGCCTGGTATGTTGTCAAGTTATTAGAAGGAGAGGATGGATTCATGCCTTGCACTGAATGGCGGTTGTATCGGATGTTTTCGAAAGTAGAATCTACCCCTGCAAACATTCGAGATCGACACTGTTGGCAAACAAATTCGACAGAATCCCAAATTCGCTTCGAGCGACCAGCCCTTTCGTCAGCTAAGTCATGGCAAGCAATGTGTTGCCATTTGAAGCATTTCCCGCAGGACATCATCGGACTGCCGTCGTCCTGGTCATGCATTAATTGAGTAACTCACTTGCCAGACATGAAGCGCACCAAATTCAGTCCTCGTTTATCACATATTTCACAGTCAAGTTCCCATTCATTTGTCTTGGCACGAGCTTTCTGTACAGTATCATTGGCTGAAGGCTCGGCTCGATGTCGGTGAAGGTGAGGTTTACTGGCTTTCTGAGGTTTCTGCGAGGACTCCTTGACAGGAGTGGGCCACGGTTCCTCCTCGTTGCTCGATTCTTCTTCTTGCCTGAATAAAAGTTAGTATTGCAAAACGACATTGTCAAGATGCTATTTACTCTTGTTCTGTTTGTCTGCGTGATTCGCGAGTTTCTCGTTCCTTTCTCCGTTGTTCGCGCGCTTGTTCGCGCCGCAGCCGTTCCTCTTCTTCACGCTGGCGACGAGCCTCCAATCTCCTTGCACGACCCATTTTTTCTTCCTCCTCCGCTTTGCGTATCTGTACAAGACGAGCTTCTTCCCGTTCGCTCTCTTTGATGGCAAGACGAGATGACCTCTTGCGGTGTACAAATGCATCTTCCATGTGTTTCTTCCTTTCCACCTCCTGTAGAGACTAAATGAGGGAACACCGGATGTCTGAATGTCCAAGCTCACTCTCAGAACTTCAGTTATTCTGGGAATCATCTCATTTGTGAGGCGCTTATATAAAGCTTTTTCCGAGTAATGAGTAGCTTGTTTAAACTGTTCCGCTACATGCTCCCACTCCGCAAGAGTGACACAAATCTAAATCAAGAGTTATGGGAAGCCAAACCTGCCGAGCCCAAAAAACTTACTGTCTCCCATTCAAGAAAGATCTCAGTTAAATTTTCGGCCTTTTCTTTGTGAATGAATCTATCGGGTTGATGTTGGCCCTGGTTTCTTGTTAGAGCATCTAGATCATTAGAGTCATCGGAAAGCTCGGTCAACTCGCTGACACTATCGTCCCGGGCACCATTTGTTATATTCTTTGCCGGTGAACCTTTTCTTTCATCCTTGCCACTTTCATGATTGATCTCTGGTGTTTCGTTCAACCATTCGACCGGGACACACTGCCATTCATTTTGTGCTCCTCGCAAACGAGCACTAACACGTGTACCCTGCGGTCGGGCTGGCCGCTTTGTACTGCCTTCTGTTAACCTGGCTACCCGTCTTGTGCCGCGTGCCTGTGTTGGCAATGTCGCAAATTCTTTGGCTCGTGCGTCAAGTTTGATTTTAGCCTGTAATTTGGCCGCTCGACCTGATCCGGTTCTTTGTGACAAATCTTCTTGCGCTGCGCTCGCATCAGCACGTCGCTTCTTGGATGATTTTCGCTTGTGCTGTTCTGTTGGTAAAGCTTTCCAGTCCTCAGCAAGTCTTTTGCGTTTCAAGCTCTTTGCGGGCTTTGGTGGTATCCTTTGTATCCAAAGACGATCCTCTAATGTCGACTATGAGTCAAACCCTCACCCATGATTCCCAGTGACGTACCACCGATAAGCCAGTAGGCATTTTTTTTGCTGTCATAGCCGATTGGTTCATGACGCTTGATAGAATAATCAGTAACAAAGGTGACAGAGGAGATCAATTCACGAATACCCAAGTAGCAAGCTCATCGTCACTTCTCATTAACATTCTGAGGCGAGTGGGATTCTGGAATTGCCATTCCGTGACTAAATGCATAGAATCGAGTTTCGCGAGGACTGGAAGATCGAACCAATCAACAGAAACATCCTTCTTTTCATCCGGTTCTTGAGTGGCAGCACGCGAAACTCCGGAGGTTGGCACTGGAAGAACTTGAGATTCCTGGGACGTATGGTCGGCAGGTGCTCCCAATGGGACCTACAGTGAGCGGTAAGTCCGTATGATAACGACACGAGCGCAGTAGGAACTCGCCTCCTCTGGATGACGTTGACCGTCGTGAGTCTCTGGGTAATGTTCTTTCAGTTCTGTTTTCAGTGCCTTTGGAGGTTCTGAGCCCAGAGGATTGGAAAGAGGATCCCGTTTCAGATATTGCTTACGAAGGGCGGATTGCCAATTGTGGATGCTGGACCAGATAGTTTATGGGGGTAGACGAGAAAAAATGGCATCCACATACGATATTTTTCTGTCATAAGTGAGTGTGTGCAACAACCTCTGCATGACAAAAGAAACGATGTCTTTTGCGCCAGACACGAGATCGGACTCGATGTCCTACAATGGGTGAGCAGAGGGCGAGGTGAGAAAGACAAGGCCGTCCGTACATTTGGCGTAATGCCGTGCATATTGAGCATGGGAGAAAAAGTGGTGAGAAACTGACAAAATGCGGCCCATTTCCAATGAGTGCGGAGTAGGGACTCGTTCTGTGAAGGGGACTCTGGTGGCTGGATGAAAACAGAATTTGCAAGTGATGCACCGGCTCGGCGAGGCATCGGAGCCTGGATTGTAAGTCACAATTCACGCCCAACTGAGATTATGTCTCTGCTGGTTGCAAGTGCTGTGTAATGCTCTGTTCTCGGCGTTCTAGGCGAGGAATTGTGCTGCCTATGTTTCGTAGAAGCTGATGTAACACATGCGTTATGTAATCAAATCCACAAATATTCCTCCCCCACAAACCTTCCCAGCGCCTCGAGCATTGAATCTGTGCATTCATGTCCGACTTCTGCCAGCAGCATCAACTTCTTCACACCGTCTGGCCCGACCTCCAGCCTCTCCACGAAGTCCCGACTCATCTCCCACGGGACAAGCTTGTCATTGGCGCCTGACATGACCAATATCTTTTTACCCAAGAATGCGTTTGTTACGTCCGGTCGGTCATACGGTGTTGCCACAGGATCATTGCGCGCCACCATCTCAATGAGCCCAGCTGGGAAGTAGGGGGGTTCTGGAGGAACAGAGTATTTCATAGCTCTTGCTTGCATCAATTTCAGATAATCAGGGCATGCGATGATGGGAACACCAAGCTTGACGCGTTCATCTTCTTCGGTAGTTAGTTGCTTAGAACTCATCTGGATGTACTCTTACCATGCGCGAGGATCAGCCAGGTAGAATGCCCTCCGAGGCTTTTACCGGCAACTCCCCACACATATATACTGCGATCGTCCATCGGGAACAGGTATGCAGGCAGAAAATCAATCAAGAATGAGACGTCCGCTGCTGTCCCGCCTTCAAGTTTGATGGGACACTGTAAGTTGCAAAAGATTGCTGTTAAAAGAAAATATTGCTCACACTGGATTGCATACATATCCAGCCTGATCATCTCAGTACACGTAGAAACACTTTGTTTTGTAAGGCTCTTACGCATGTCGCTCGTTTTTGAACTCGGATTTCTTGGACCAACCGTCATTTGCTTTTTTGTCTACAAGTCGTGAACCATGGTTTCGATGATCCTAAGACAATTTGAGCGTAGACAATTGGCATGACCGTCCAGTAGCATACAAAAGTGATGATCATGAGATCGCGCCCATCATCCAATCCTTGCGGAGGTTGAGATTCTCTCAGAATTGTCTCCACATACCCTTCAATGGCCGATGCTGACCCATGGCGGCCGTGTAAGAAGAATAACCCTACAATTGGCCGAGGAGAGTCTGTGAGACGTGCTAAGCTAAAGACATTGACGATTAATCCTGCTACTACAATCTGTTTCGAGTGGACCATGGTTGGGAAGAAAAGGCAGTCGGTCACTCCATGACTGTGGTAATTGATATCTAGCGACACTAAAATGGTCTAAAATAGGGGAAACCAAGTTGGCACAATTAATTACCACCGACCGCCACCACGACTACCTTGATCGTAACCTCCTGAGTGGTATCTCCCTCCATATCCTCCTCCAACCCCATAACGACTGTTGCCACCACTTCGACCACGGTTTCCTCCTCCACTATAACGGCCTATAAGTAAAATCAGAAAACCATCAGCCGGAATCGGAATCCACACGTACCCCGACCATTACCTCCTCCACTGAAAGCTGCCATCTCCTCAAGTTGCGGAGGAACAACGGCCTTGGCTTCGCGGAGGATATTAATTAACTCTCGAGAAGCCTTTGCATTCTCGGTAGTGAAATATGTAAATGAGGTCCCTTTCATACCGGCACGCTAGTTGTATGCCAACGTCAGCACCTGTAAAGGAACATCAAAATAAGATCCTTTACCCCAGTTCGACCGATTCGATGAATGTAATCTTCACAATTATTAGGGAAATCATAATTCTGCAAGAAAATGAGGGTACATTGAAGAAAAATAACTCAGACTTACGATAACATAACCTACATCCTTCACGTCTGCGGATGAGAGCGGCCAAAGTGAAAAATAAAAATCAATAAAGGTCCGTAGGGGGAACAAGCGCTTCTCTGATGAGCACATCCAAAGAGTTGCCAGCAAAGAGGGGGCATGGTGCTCAAACGTGGAAACAACACTTGTTTACACATTTACAATATTGCCGTGTCTTCACCAAGTCCAGGTAGAAATCGGGATACTCGAGCTACTACCGTACCGTAACACGACCAAGCACACTTGACTCATAACGTTCATGATGATAAAGCCAGAACGGGAAACAAGTGGGCCCCAAAGGTCAGCATTGGATCGGATTCTGTAAACACCTCGAGTGCGATTTCTGTCCTAGGAAAATCTGGGAACCTCGGGATGATCTGGTGAGTACAAGTATGAACCCGCACCGCCTTCTTCGTGGCGTAACAGGTTTCTCAGAATACCCCAGAGGCCGGACTTGATCGCGACTATGGTACGCAAAAAAAACAACATGCCCACTTATAATGGTCTTATCACTCAGATGAAAGGATCACCTAGTCGCAGCGCTTGCTGAAAACTGAATATACGTACCGAGACCGCGAGACGCAACGTCTGTAGCGATCAAAATTGGAGATCGACCAGCTTTGAATTCTCCTAGTACCCAGTCACGCTCACGTCTAGACAAAAATTTGAGTCTTCGCTTTCAGGGGCAACATCCAACAACATACTGTTCCTTGTCACCGTGAATGGCTAAGGCAGGCCAACCATCTGTGCGTAAGTACTTGGTGAGGTCATCGGCAATCCTTTTTGTTCCAACGAAGATGAGGACTTTGGCATTCTCAGAACTTATTTGATCCAGATGTTTGATGAGTTTTGTTCGTTTTTCGAAGTCGCTGCAGACTTCAACGATCTGTTGAATATTATGGTTGGCGGTTAGGTCCATAGAACCGATGTTGACTTGGATGGAGTCTTTTAAGAAGTCCTAAATCTTTTGTCAGGTAGTAGTGGCTTTGGGGGCTCAAGAACGCACATTTGCCAGTTTTTGAACATCCTTAGGCCACGTGGCACTGAACATGAGAGTCTGGCGGTCTGGCCGAATCTGCCCAACAATTTTACGTATTTGAGGTTCAAAACCCATGTCGAGCATTCGGTCAGCTTCATCAAGAACAAGGTAAGTGACACGCTTGAGGTTAGTTTTGCCACTCTCAATCATGTCAATTAATCTTCCTGGTGTCGCGATAACAATTTCGACGCCACGTTGCAAGTCGCGGATTTGAGGACCTCTAGGAGCACCTCCGTAAATTGCAGTATTACGGATTTTTGAGTTGGATCTTTGATGAACCTGTGAGACATAGCATATAAACATAAGGACTATGGTGCGCACCCAAACTTAGTACACTCTTGTTGAATTTGAACTGCAAGCTCACGTGTCGGTGCGAGTATGAGAGTAATCGGGCCATCACCAGCAGAGAGTAGTGGTTGCCTAGAAGAAAGTGTAAGTTTTTTTCGGATGCAATGCGTAAGATGCCTACGCATTGATATGTAGCATAGCCGGAAGAGCAAATGAAATCGTCTTCCCACTTCCTGTCTGAGCGATAGCAACAACATCACGGCCACTGAGAGCCATAGGCCAAGCTTGGCATTGAATTGGGGTGGGATTCGCAAAGCCTTGGGCACGGATTGATGTCATTAGATACTGAGGAAATCCAGTTTCCTCAAAGCAAGTGACAGGCCGCGGCACATCACGACCTTGAACCTTGATCTCCTTGCTGCGTCGGAAGTCTTCAATTTCCCGTTCTGAACGAGAGGAGACTCGTTTGTCTTCGACATAGAAGTTCTTCTCAAACCTTTCCAAGCGGGTGTTAGCCCAGTCAACCGCCCGGAGACTGCCCCCGAGTTCAGACATCCTGTCATCATTTCCCCATCCCCCGCCATATCCTCCACCATATCCTCCGCTGCTGCTGTGATATCCGCCACCGTAACTCTGAACGGGGTGAGTAGCGAGAGGAGAAACAGATCATAAAAGAACTTGCCATGTTGTAAGGGTGAAGAAGTTGTAAGGAAGGGTTGTGATGGTCAAGGTGAAAAGTGAGGAAGATGCGTTGGGAGCGGAGTCAGAAAAAAAAAGGTAACTTATGCAGTGCAATCAATACAAACAAATACAGGCATATATTCATATTCGGGAATACTATTCCTAGAGTATTTATACACTCTCCCGAGGGTATCACAACAGAAAGCTAGACAACAAGCGGGTATCTGAGGTGGTACTAGACGTTGATATGCTGTCGCGATGTCCCAGATCTACACGATGATGCAGCGATTGTTAGACCTCTTCCGCTTTGGCGGATATCGCTCCCTCATCTGCCGTACTAGGTCTTCGAAAACATCGTTAACATGCCAATTTCGTTTTGCAGAAGTTTCGTAGAATGGATTGCCCCAGTGGTTAGCGAGAGACTGAATCGTACTCCTCTGTACTTCACGTTCATTCACGAGATCCAGCTTCGTCCCAGCAACAACTATTGGGACAGACTACGCAAATGAGCTTGGCGTCACACAATGGTTTTGGGCTCACCATATCATTGCCTTTGATGCGAAAAATTTGCTTTCGCAGATAGTCAATTTCCTTCAGGCTCGCTTCTTGCGTAAGGCTATCAAAGCAGTTAATGTAAGTTCTCAGATAAATATTTTCAGACCATACCTAAATACGAGTATGAATCCAAGCCCAGACTAACTTCTGCATTGGCGTCAGATGGGGAAGATAACTCTTGCTTCACACCTTGATGTAAACCTCATGTAGCGACGTGAACTGTTCAGCACCAGAGGTGTCAAGTAGTTCGAGCTGAATTACAAGTTTATGAGTGAGAAGTTTGCGCTCCAACTACTATCACAGTATAGCACACCGAAGTCAGCTCTCCATCGACCATGAGGGGACGCCGGTATTCTTCTACGTCAGGCTAAGCCAAAGACAACAACTTCATGTGTAGGTTGGGCCTGATACCTTCTATAGTTGGGTCATAATTGTCATGAAATTCGTCACGAATGAAGCGGACTGGAGGGAGAAGCTGAGATACACCCCGTTCGGAAGGTAGGCAGACGACTTGCGTGTGAGGGCGGATTTACCTACTCCTCCAGCTTTGATGCCATGAGACTGAAGGACATCGATATGAGTACAACGAAGCCTACCTCCGAGAATAACAACATTGAATCGTTGCATAATATGTCAATCAATCAGTGAAGAGACGAGAGAGTGAAAAGACAGAAACATGCAACGATGGCGATTGACGCTAGCCGTGAGACTCCCAAATAGGTTGCTCTCTCACCATCAATCAACGTCATGGTTCGCACAAGAGTTTTCATGGATTTTGCTGTCGCAGACGAACCGTATGGAAGGTATATACACAATTCGGCAGGGAAATCCATCTGAGATGTATTACCATAGAGTCATTTTTGAACTTTTTAACGATACAGCTCCGAAAACCTGTGAAAAGTATGTTTTTCACTCGGAATTGGAGGCCACTGATCCCAATGTTCAGCTTTCGTTCTCTCTGCACTGGCGAACGGGGCTTGTCCACCAACGGAAATGCTTTACATTACAAGGGCAGCATCATCCACCGCTCAATTAAAGATTTTATGATTCAGGGAGGAGGTGGGCTTTCTTCACCAGCGATATGAATGAGTTGTTGAGAATCGTCAGATTTTTCCCAACGCAACGGCACTGGTGGCGAATCTATTTATGGTGGAACATTTTCAGACGAGGACCTGCAAAGATCTCTTGATTCACCAGCCCTTCTTTGCATGGCCAACAAGGGTCCAAACACTAATGGTTCTCAGTTTTTCATCACTCTCAGAAGCTGTCCTCATCTCAACGGTAAGTATTCTGTTAGCATACTTGAAATGATATGTGAACATCGACCGTTAGGCAGACATGTTGTATTTGGCAAAGTCATCAGAGGTTTTGAGGATGTTGTTCAGCGACTTGCCGAAGTACCTGTGGACCAGAAGGATAAACCCACAAAACTGATCCTCATCATAAATTGTGGGGAATTAGAACTTCGGAAACGCAAAGACGCAGGTATGCTCATCATGAAAAAAGCGAAAGTGCTCATTCGTCTTTCCAGATGCAGAACATCCTTCTCACACCAAGAAATCGAAGAAACATCGCAGCCGTCGAGATAATAGCTCAGAAAGTAGGTATGAAAAGCCCGAACGCGATGACAAAATCAAGACTGTGGACTCAAAACTACAACATTCAAAACGAAAGGAGGCGGAAGAGGAATACGATGCCCGACTTCAGCGAGAAGAAGCAGAAAGACTTGAACAGGAAAGAATACGTGCTCTCATTCGCATTCGAGAGAGTCGTCAAGACTCAACGCAAGGCATCGTACGTTTTAAAGGGAAGTCAATCTTGACATCTCATGAGTGTGATTTGCTAATGTAATATGTCATTAGGCAGGGGTCGGATGAAATATGTTGATCCTGAGCACCACCGATCCTAGACTCAATTCTAAATCGTAGTTACAAACAACATAGATTGAGATCGCTATAATACACCGCCTCCGGCATTGTCATTTTCTGGAATCTGGGTTTCATGATTGGTCTCAAGTAATTTGTTGGCGGTTACATTCGCAAAACTTAGAGCAGGCTTGACATTTGATGCTTTCAAAGGCGCTCGCGGAGGCAAGGCAACAGATGGCGTCGAGGTAGGTGGAGTTCCTGAACGATGTGAAGGGCGTTCGGATGCCGTACGAGAATTTGTCCTGGACATATTCAAGCGGTCTCGGTCCTTTTCAACTCGTTCAGAAATTTCTTTTTCCTTCCCGGTGACATCTACGGGTCTGAAGGGTGTGAGTTCTATTATTGTATGGAAGGAAGGAAGGTGTGGCACCTAGCTCCGCCAAAAGGGTTTGAACGAGACGACACCGCGGGGGCAGGTACCATTTTCGGGGATGATAGAGGACTTGGGGAAGCTGAAGCATTATCCGAACGAGGTAGGAGCTCTAGCTTCCTGCGTCCCATCGGAGGTGTAGGTGGAGTCGAACCGCTTGCTAAATGTGTTTTTGAGATTGATACGATACTCAGAGGTCGGAAAGTACACTCACGGGAGGGTCTCGTCCGACTCCGCCAGTCACCTTCCTCTGCTAGGAAAGAAAATGTATCTGCCTTCGCCCGAAACTTGGCACCAGGCCTCTCCTCTGTCGGTGTCGGTGACGGCTTGAACTTGGAACCTATTGACCACACTTCCTCTTTATCAGCCACGCTCTCTCCATTCGAAAACCCAGATCCCTTCCGTTCAGGCATTTTTGCATCAGGAAGTTTTGTAGCGCGTTGAGAACGCCAATCGTTCACAGAATCGGAAGCACTAGGCATTTTTTCAGGGGCACCTTCGTATTTACGACGGAGTTGGTCACGGGCATTCGGAAGATCCGGGAGAGGGCCATCGCGTCGCCATGGGATGTCGAATTTTGTATTGTCTTCAGGCGGGCCGTGACCAAAGGATCGTTCTTTCGCTATAAAAAAAGACAACATCGAGGAGTTGATCCATCATAATTGGACAATGACGTACGAGGTTCCGCAACACTGACACGGATTGTCCGTCCAGCCAAATTCTTGCCAGCACACAGATCAACGGATTATCTCAGACCGACACAATGATAGCTCACCCGACCGTTATTACTGAGACCTGCCTTGAGGCTCGAGGACCCCTGAAATTCAACGTACCCAAAGCCTTTCGGCTTGTCCTCTCGATCTTTAATTATTTTTACAGACTATGCATGAAATTCAGACAACAGTGAATCTCAAATTTGTGAACATGCCTTGACGTCTTGGAAAAAAACCTCTAGATCACTTTCTACCAGGTCGAAGGCGAGATTCCCCACGAAGGCAGTATAGGGAGGCCGCGTCGGTAACGGAACATCTTCGTGGATTGGTGCAGCGCGGTCCGCTGAAAAATGTCGTAAACGTACGATATCACGAAGTTCCGAAGGAAGCTCACGCTTGGAAGATAGGAAGTCATCTCGTCTCGAGGGATGCACTTCAGGGCCTTCTTTCAGTGCAGCTAATCAGGGCGAGATTAGGGACAGATTTTGACAACATAATAAACGATACTGACGAGCGCTGGGCAAATTATCCATCTCATCTGCCCACGATCCTGAAGCTACACGAACCATGATCGGAACGGTCGGACGTCTCGGCTGTTTTGCGACTTACCTGTGTCTTGTAAGAACTCGCTGAGGGCCAATTTCTTTCCCCGTTTAGGTGCTGAAGAGACGTCTATCATAAAACAAAGAGACTAGAAAGAGACAGCACGCACGCATGATCAACAATAATGACCACTTCTAGAGTGATATGATACGAAGAAAGGATATTTTTCTGGATACTTTGATGAGCTGTATGCAAATGTTTCCTACTATCCTTAACATGTGACTATATATATATATATTCAGCATTTCTATTCCGTAACAAGTAATCTACAGTTAAACTCTCTAATAAGGCATATACTTACTGGGTCAGTTTGCAGGGAAAAGGCATACTTCTCTAATAAGGGATAGGACATACAATTTGTAAACCCACATGGCATAAGGCATACTATTCTATCAAAATGTTAGCCATCTGAGTTATCATTTCCCTAATTGTCTCTCTATTACTTCGATATTTGATTAATAATATTTTGGTTTTTTTCATAATTTTCACATCATTTAATACCCTCACTTATGTCTTTTGATCTACTAGAAATTCTGAAGAAAGGACTAGTAAAGCTTCAATCCCAAACAAGGGAGACAAAGAGTAGACTTCTGACTAGGCTTGCAAATCATGAAATAATCACAGAAGAGAAAGAGCACTGGCTTGACCAAGATGCAAATCTGGTAGAAGAAGAACAGGTCTGGTAGAAGAAGAACAGGCCATTGAAGAGCTTGAGCAGGCATCTGATTATGAACAAGGATTAGGAAGGCTTGATGAAATCAAGAAAAGAGTTGTTGCACACCTTTTTGCTGCTGCTGGAAATGTAACAGTATTCAATAAACAAAAATGTGTTTTTGAATAAATTTTGTGAAAATCTACTCAAGACATAACCAGGACCTGTCAAAAGGAATTGCAAAACCCACTCTTGTTCTCATTTTTAAATGCAACAATATTAAGATATTATACTAATGGTAAAAACCAGACCAAGTATGAATATAGAATAGGATTACATCAACTATAAAGCCTGGAATAACAATGAGTAGTTGTTAGAGAAATGGACCAAGAATATACAACAGGAAATAATAGATTCCCAATGGACATCAATGAATTACCAATGGGGTTTGCAACTTTACCAATATAAAACACTAATAGACTTTTGAACAATCTCAATCAAAGTCCAAAAGATCTCAATTTATTATTCAAATTGATAGAGCAATAAGTTCTATCTTAGATACAACTAACTGAGGAATCATTGGACTGATGTTATATGTATACCCAGACATTGGAATTAGTAATTATTTTAATTATCTAATTATTGATTCTTCTTTTCTAATTCCTCCTAATCATATTATAGTCCAGACTCTGTGTACAACTTCTATTCCAGACTTGTATATATACAAGTAGTCTACAATGTATTTCCTCAGCTTGTAGATTAAAGTCTCTTTGTCTATTAAAGTTACCTTATCTATATTCCTCCTCTTCTATATATCTCCTTTCTATTCTATTACTCTCTGATGACTCTAATCCTCTGAAATTAGCAACTATACATATGGTAGTAGATTATGGTACAATACATAAGTTGAAGCTGTTATAAAACGGCAGGCAAGCTAGACAATCTGTGGTGGCAGATTATTTTATTTCTTTTTCTTTTCTAATAATTATGTAATATTAAATGCACATGGGACATCATGACTCAAAAAGGATGCGTGGGACAAAATAGTTAGGCAAATACTTGTAAACACATATTTGTATATAAGTAGCTGAGCCAATTAGCGGAAACTCTAATGAGTTCTTTTTGTCAAACTCTGACTTAGAGTATGAGTGAGGTTAAGGTTACCCAACTGAGACTTCAATTGTTACACTAGAACTCGTTTTCACTTCTAGAACACTGATCACCTTGATCCTTGTTCAACTTCACTCTCATAATCTCTCTCGGTATGAGATTGACTCAGATCTTTCCCAACTTCCTCATAGCCGGGCCACAGGCTTAAGTGGACTGACTGGGAAGTTTAGACCCCAGAGGTGGACAGCTAGGACTAAGCTCAGGTACTAGCTCAGACCAGACCTTACAATTGAGCAGTGCTCTTTAGTTACTTGTAAATCTCTTCTCATTATATACTTCGTGCTACTGGTCCATTGTGATCAGTCTATGCAGAGGAATATCACCACATCCTTAAGAAGGCAATTAGTGTAGAGATCTCCTCCGTGGAGTGATAGCCAAAGTACTATTAGGGCAGTAGTCAGTAAGGCAGTAGGCACCTGGCTGGGAGAAGACTTGTGTGCCCCAGCAGACGTACTGTGAACCCTTTAAAGAAGACGATGCACCCTCAAGCAATACACATTCTTTTTTTTACAAACAAACCATTTCACCCATCCAGAACATAATACAATGTCTCTGGACTAATACAACAAACTCATGAGCGATATGCTCAATGAAAGGTGTGCCCTTACCAAATTAAGGGCAGAATTAGAAGAAAGAGAAGGAAGAATTTGTAGAAAATGTGGGAGGTTTGGGTACCTCACCTGGAAATATAGAAGTAGAGAAGAGCAGAAGAAGGAGAAGGTAGTGACAAATAGGTTTGAAGCCTTGGGGAGTCGAGTGATGCAGTGTGGAGTCAGGGAGGTGAGAAGGCAAGAAGTGGTGAGGAATGTGGTGAAGTGCTTTGGATGTGGAGAGGAGGGACATAAGAAGTGGAAGTGTCCTAGGAAGAAAGAGAGGAGTAAAAGTGAGGAAGTGGCATCTCCAAGGGAGGTCTGGGAAAAAGTAAAATTGTACTCTGGTGCAAAAGGACTACCCCTAAGAGGAGCCAAAATGAGCGTGGAGGGATGGATGACGAGGAGAGAAGTGGTGACCTTTGTGGAGTGTCGCGGATATGATTACAAGGGTACCAAAACTCAGGAGAACCAGGGACAAGGGTTCCTGAGTAAAAAGCAACTGTCACACATGTGGTATGAAGGTTGCAGGGAAGCAAAGGAGTGGAGAGAGAAAGAAGCGCAAAGTGGGAGAGCAGAAAGAGTGGTATATAGTACATGTGATGTGAGAGATGCAGTGAAGGAAAGAGTGGAGAGAAACGAGAGAAGGGTGATTTTCTGTCCACCTTGTAGGACAGGAAAGAAAACGCCGTGGTGGAATTGGGGTGGAGAAGTGGAACGGACAGTGCCTAGGGCCCAGAAGAGGAGGGCTGGAATTACTGATCCAAGGAGAGTGGCAAAAACTGTCAATCAAAAGGTAGTACAAAAGGAAGAAGCGAGAAAAGTGAGGCAAATGTTTAAGCCTCTGAGAGGAGTGTGGATGACTGTGGGCATCGAGAAGATAGACACTCACGAAGGAAGAACAGTGAGAGTGTTGCTTGATAGTAGAGCAACAGGGTTGTTCATGAGCAAAGGTTTAGCTCAGAAGGGAGGATATAGGTTGATCAAGCTGGATTGACCCTTGCAAGTAAGGAATGTAGATGGCACCAGTAACAGTGGAGGTGCAATTACACACGAAGTAGAAGTGAACATGTTCTATAAGGGGCATGTAGAGAGAGTTAGAATGGACGTTTGTGAATTAGGGAAGACAGATGTGATATTGGGCATGCCATGGTTAACGGCCCATAATCTGGAAATAGATTGGGAAAAGGGAGAAGTGAGAATGACAAGATGCCCACCACTGTGTGGAAAAACAGTGAGAATAAAGGGAAAGAAAGAGACCAGAGAGGACGAGAAGAAAATTATGAGATGGGCTGTGGATGAGAAAGAAGACTGGGGAAGAGAAGAAGAAATAGAGGCAGATCATAGAAAGGTGGAGGAAATGGTACCCAAGAGGTTTCATAGGTGATTAAAAGTGTTTGGGAAAGTAGAGTCCAAGAGGATGCCAGTTAGGAAGGTATGGGATCACGCGATAGATCTCAATGATGACTTCAAAGCAAGTAAAGCAAGGGTATACCCTCTTTCCAGAAATGAAAAAGAGGAGGTGCAGAGGTTTGTCGACGAGCACTTAAAGAAGGGGTACATTAGACCTTCTAAATCGCCCCAAACATCACCAGTATTCTTTGTGGGCAAAAAGAACAGGGGAAAATGGATGGTTATGAATTATCGTAGGCTCAACAAGTAAACAATGAAGAACAACTATCCACTACCATTAATTACAGATCTAGTAGATAGTATGGGGAATAAGAGAGTGTTTACCAAAATAAATCTATAATGGGGATATAATAACATGCGAATAAAAGAGGGGGATGAGTGGAAGGTGGCCTTTACTACTCATGTGGGGTCATATGAGCCAGTGGTAATGTTTTTCAGAATGACAAATTCACCTGCCACATTCCAAGGTATGATAAATGAAATTTTGAGAGACATGGTCAATGAAGGGAAGGTGGCAGTATTTGTGGATGATGTGTTGATAAGAACGGAAATGGAGAAAGGACACGATGAACTGGTGGAAGAAGTGCTGAAGAGGTTAGAAGAAAATGACCTGTATGTGAAACCAGAAAAATGCACTTGGAAGGTGTAGAAAGTGAATTTCCTGGAAGTAGTAATGGGTGAAGGGAAGATCAAAATGGAAGAAGACAAAGTAGCAGGAGTATTAAACTGGCCTATACCTAAGACGGTCAGAGATGTTAGAAAATTCTTGGGTCTAGCCAATTATTACAGGCACTTTGTAAAGGACTTTGCCAAGGTGGCCCGACCCTTGAACAATCTAACAAGAAAGGAAGAAAAATGAAGGTGGGGAGATGAGCAGCAGAAGGCTTTTGAACAGTTGAAAATGGTTTTCATGAGTCGACCTCTATTAGTGGCACCTGACCTAGATAAGGAGTTTAGGGTGGAAGCTGATGCTTCTAACTTTGCCACAGGAGGAGTGTTATCCATTAAATGCGAAGATAACAAGTGGAGACCAGTCGCCTACATTTTTAAGTCATTAAATGAAACTGAGCAAAACTACGAGATACATGACAAAGAAATGTTGGCAATAATACGCTGTTTAGAGGTATGGAGACACTTCCTGAAAGGAACAAGAAGTAAATTCAAAGTATGGACGGATCACAAGAATCTGGAGTATTTCATGAGCAACCAAAAACTAAATCGGTAACAAGCACGATGGGCTCTATACTTGTCCAGATTCAACTTCGTATTGAAACATATTTCGGGAAGCAAGATGGGTAAAGCAGATGGGCTAAGTAGGAGGCCAGACTGGGAAATTGGGGTGGAAAAAGATAACAAGGAGCAGATATTGGTAAAGAAGGAATGGTTAGAAGTGAAAAGGATTAGAATAACAGAAGTAGTTATAGAAGGAGTGGACCTGTTGGACAAAGTGAGGAAATGCAAAGCAAAAGATGATGAGGTGGTAAAGGCTGTAGAAGAGATGAAACGAGCAGGAGTAAAAATGCTGAGGGATGAAGAATGGCGTCAAGAAGACGGACTGATGTTGAAAGAAGGGAAAGTGTATGTTACCAAAGATGAAAAGTTAAGAGCAGAAGTGATCAGGCTACACCATGATACGCCTGTAGGAGGACATGGAGGACAGTGGAAGATAGCAGAATTGGTGACGAGGAATTTCTGGTGGCCAGGAGTCACTAGGGAAGTGAAGCGATATGTGAAGGGATATGATGCCTGTCAACGCAATAAGAATCGAATACAACCACCGGCAGGAAAGCTAATGCCGAATTTGATTCCAGAGAAGGCGTAAACCCATATTAGTGTGGACTTCATTACAAAGTTACTCTTAGCACAAGGATATGATTCAATCTTAGTAGTGGTGAATAGATTTACAAAAATGGCACATTTCATACCTACTACAGAAAAAACAAGTGCAGAGGGATTGGCATGACTATTTAGAGATAACGTCTGGAAGTTACATGGATTACCGGATAATATAATCTCTGATAGGGGACCACAATTTGCAGCAGGAATTATGAAGGAGTTGAATCAAATGCTGGTGATTGACACCAAACTGTCGACTGCTTTCCATCCACAAACAGATGGACAGACTGAGAGAATGAACCAGGAGTTAGAACAATACCTCAGAATGTTTATTGATCATAGACAAGAACAGTGGCCAGAATGGCTGGGAACGGCAGAATTCGCATATAATAATAAAGTACACATAGGAACCAAAGTGTCATCTTTTCAAGCAAATCATGGGCAAAACCCCAGAATAGGATTCAAGCTGAGAAAGAAGGGGAGATACGAAAGAGCTGAGAAATTTGCTGAAAGGATGAAAAAGGTACAAAAGGAGGCCAAAACAGCACTGCAGAAGGCACAGGAAGATATGAAGTGATATGTAGATAGAGAGAGAGGAGTATAGAGTGGGCGACTTGGTGCTACTTAGCACTAAGGATCTAAAGTACCAAATGGTCAGAAGACATATGGATAAGTTCACGGAATGCTTTGTAGGACCTTACAAAGTAAAGGCAATCATTTCCAGTAACACAATAGAATTGGATCTGCCTATTACAGTGAGAATACATCCAGTAGTTAATGTCAGTTGAGTACGACGGTACAAATCACAAGTAGAGGGCCAGAGAAAGGAAGTGCCACAACTAGTGGTGATTGAAGAGGAAAAAGAGTAGGAAGTGGAGAAAATTATAAACAAGAGAAAGGTGCGGGGAAGGGATAAATACTTAGTACAATGGAAGGGATGTACAGCAGAAGAAGACACATAGGAGAGTAGAGAGAACCTGAAGAATGCAATGGAATTAGTAGAAGAATTTGAAAGGGAATATCGCAGAGAAGAAGAAGAAGAAGAAGTGAGACGGCAAGAAGCAGATAAAGAAAAGAAAGTGTTTAGCAGGGAACTGCCAGGAAGATATACAGCAAAATTGCTCTATAGATGGGGTAACAAAAAGTACGACAGAGAATATTGGAAATGAATGGAGGAAAATTGGAGACCATGGAAGAAAAATCTGTTCTCTAGGTATAGTAGGAACCCATTCTTGAAAAGAATGGAAGAAAAGGAAGAGTATAAGGGAGGGAAGATAGAGGAATAGGACAAAGAAGAGGACAAGGAAGATTGACGAAGGCTTGAAGAAGATAGAAAATATTTGGAGGAACTGGGAGATAAAAATCAGGATATGGGTGACCTAAGAGACCCATACAATGAGCTATGAAGAAGTCCTCGGGATGAGGACCCTTGAGAGGAGGATGGTGTTATAAAACAGCAGGTGAGCTAGATAATCCACAGTGGCGGATTATTTTATTTCTTTTTCTTTTCTAATAATTATGTAATATTAAATGCGCATGGGACATCATGACTCAAAAAGGATGCGCAGGATAAGATAGTTAGGCAAATACTTATAAACACATATTTGTGTATAAGTAGCTGAGCCAATTAGTGGGAACTCTAATGAGTTCTCTTTGTCAAACTCTGACTTAGAGTACGAGTGAGGTTAAGGTTACCCAACTGAGACTTCAATCATTACAGAAGCTAAGGTCATCCCACTTCGTTGTCAGTTAACTATTGCTCCAGACTTACAGATTATTATTCCAGACTGGTAGTTATATATTTCTTTTTTTTGATAGTATCTTTATAGATAAGCTCTGGGCTACTGTTATACATATGAATTTTGTATTTATTTTCTTTTTAATTCTTTGATTTTAATTAATGAATTATTATTATCCTCTTTTTCATAGTAGATCTCTTAGTTTTCAAATCTTTTGTAATTATATTGTAGTTTCATGTTCTATGTACATCTTTTTTCTCAAACTTGGTATATATACTAAATAGTTACAGTGTAGTTCTCCAGTTTGTAAATTAATGTTACTTATGTCTACCTTTTTTCTTTTTATATACCTCCTTTCCAACTTGTACTCTATATAATGAACAAGTGGGTTGGGACAACAGTCTTAGCTTACACTTAATATTATAAGAGAACAAAGAGAACTTGATGGAGTTCTTCTATAAATTGTTCTATCTACTTATATACAAATGTTATTTGTCTATGTATATACTTAAGTAATTTTTTGCAATTCTTTTAGAAGTTTCCATTATATGACCTAGTCATGTGACTCTCATCTTATCTTATTTTATTTTCCATTCTATTTTCAGTATACTTTGTCCAATCTATCAGAGAAAAGTTTTCACTCTTTTCATTCTTTTAGTTATACTATTTTAGGACTGGACTAGTTCAAAATACTCTAACAATTCTATTACTTTGAAGTTAATGACTAAAACAGTAACATAAGATCGGAGTGCAAAATACAAGTTGAAGCCAAGATCATTCTCTCTATCGTTAATGAAACTATATTTTAGACTATACTTGGTAATATTTTAGATCTTATGTTTCTTTTTCTTTTATTATTATTTAATGTCACAAAATAGTATCAGAAGTAGCAGAATGATGTTAATAAAAAAATAAAATAAAATAAAATATAATTACTTCGAGATCTGAATAATATTTGGAACTCAATTATAAGTATACTACCAAAGAATTGAAGAAGAAGGTAAAATCCAGAGTAAGGTCTGGAGATTATTTTTGGTAATGATGGAGGAAAATGACCTTGGCTTCAACTTATGTGTTGTGCTCCAATCTTCTGTCACTGTGTTGATCACTAACTTTGGAATAGCTGGATTATTAGAGTATTAAGTTAGAGAAGAGATATACCAAGAGAATAGACACAAGTAATGTTAATTTACAAACTAGAGAACTACACTGTAACTATGCAGTATATATACAAAATCTGAGAAAAGAGATGTATACGGAGCACAGACTACAGGAGATATAATAGACTAGGAGTATCACAAACTTCATTTGGCCATAACTCCACAGATACTTGCATGATTCACACAGTCTAGAATGTGTCTGAGAGTTCTTAAAAAGACCTTTCAAACAATGCCCAAAATGTGTCAAAGCAATCAGTACTCACCAAGATATCAGTTAATCAGTGTTGGACACTAATTGGTAGATATCTCGGAAACCGCCAAATGCAGATGTTTTCTTCCATATGCATATGGAAGCTCTCTTTGATATGCTTCTGACGACTATAAATAGACCTTAGGGGAATAAGATCCTATAGAGATACAAGGACCTTAAGGTTTGGCATAATACTGATCTATTACCTATAGATGCACATCAATCCTTGAACACAAACAAGGACTGCTCCTTTTATAGTTAAGTTATTGCTATTCCAGTTACAAAAGGACTGCCATATGTAGAACAATAGGTAGTAGAACATGTAATGCTCTGTCCAGGTGCACAGACCATCTATTTATGTATATAAGGCTTCCTAGTCTGAGGATTAGACCTCAGACTTAACAACATCTTTTGTTGCTTAAACTACCTTGCTTGAGAATCATCAACTCCTCAATCACAAATCTAGTAAGTGACTATTTGTGATACAACTCTTATAGATCAAGTTTCTAGACAATTTGCTTCTGGCTTTCTCTGAAAATTAAGACATCTCCACTCTACCTCTGTCACAAACTTCATTTGGCCATAACTCCACGGATACTTGCACGATTCCCACGGTCTAAGATGCGTCTGAAAGCCCTCAAGAAGACCTTTCGAACGATGCCCAAAACGTGTCAAAGCGATCAGTACTCATTGAGATATCA
>Ga0153955_100301_pt1 | contig 29476 bp, 31 predicted proteins | sample TSFL039MetaG_FD_104744 | JGI IMG/M metagenome (GOLD analysis project Ga0153955, IMG submission 104744) | Attine ant fungus gardens microbial communities from Florida, USA - TSFL039 MetaG | ecosystem: Host-associated > Fungi > Mycelium > Unclassified | place: USA: Florida, Wekiwa Springs...
CACCGTGGGAAGGTAGTGCACAGACCAAGTAGAATAGGTATAAGTAGTGTACTCAAATCCAGCGGGAACTCTAACGAGTTCTCTTTGTCTACTCTGACTTAGAGTTGGGATCCGCCTACCTGAATTACTTGGGTGACCGTTCCTTACATCGCCCTTTAAAGCAAATAATGGGCAAGATCCATGGATGGGATTCAAAATGAGGAAGAAGGGGAAGTATGAAGGAGCAAAGAAGTTTGTGGAAAAAATGAAAAATGTGCAGGAGAAAGCAAAAGTGGCGCTATAGAAGACGCAAGAGGATATAAAGCGACACGTGGATAGAGAGAGAGGAAAGATAGAAGAGTACCAAGTAGGTGACTTGGTGTTACTCAGCACCAAGGACCTAAAGTATCAAATGGTTGGGAGGTACATGGAAAAACTTACAGAGCACTTTGTGGGACCCTACCGGATAAAGGCAATAATCTCAAGTAATGCAGTAGAACTAGATTTGCCAAGTACAATAAAAATATATTCAGTAGTTAATGTGAGCAGGGTACGATGGTACAAATCATAGGTGGAGGGGCAGGAGAAAGAAACACTACAACTAGTGGTAATTGAAGGGGAAGAAGAGTGAGAAGTAGAGAAAATTATAAACAAGAGAAAAGTGAGGGGAAGGGATAAATACTTAGTAAGATGGAAGAGATGTACAGCAGAAGAAGATATATGGGAGAGTAGAGAGAATCTGAAGAATATGATGGAGTTGGTTGAAGAATTCAAGAAGGAATACAGTAGGGAAGAAGAAGAGAAAGTGAGATGGCAAGAGACAGAGGAAAACAGGAAGACATTTAACAGAGAATTGCCAGGAAGATATATGGTAAAGTTGCTCTATAGATGGGGCAATAAGAAATATGATCAGGAGTATTGGAAGAAAATGGAGGAGAATTGGAGAAAGTGGAAAAGAAATCCATTTTCAAGATATAACAAAAATCCGTTCTTGAAAAGGATGGAGGAAGAAAAGAATGAATACAAGGGAGGAAAAATAGAAGAGTAGAAGGAGAAAGAAGACGAAGAAGATTGACGAAGGATAGAAGAAGATAGGAAGTACTTGGAAGAACTAGGGGATGAAAACCTCGATATAGGCAACCTAAGGGACCCATATGATGAACTATGAAGAAGTCCTCAGAACGAGGACCCTTGAGAGGGAGGTGGTGTCATGAACCACCGAAATCCCCTAAATCAATATTTAATTTAATTTTCCTTTTCCTTTTATTTAATTATGTAATATCATCGGATCAGTAAACAAGGACAAATAGTTGAACATGTATAAGTAGTGTACAATGAATTAGCAAGGACTCTAATGAGTTCTCTTTGTCTACTCTGACATAGAGTGGGATTAAGGTTAAGGTTACTCAACTGCAACTAAGATCCTTACACTAAACAGACCTCCAACATTTATTGATATTTCATCAAGTACTACCTAATATTCCTCTTGTAGTAACCCTCAGTTGAGATAACTTAAGATTACACTCTAAGTCAGAGTTAACAAAGAGAACTCATTAGAGTCCCCACTGGATTTGAGTACACTACTTATACCTATTCTACCTGGTCTGTGCACTACTTTCCCATGGTGATCAAGTGACATGTCATGTAACCTCCTATGTGACTTCTCTGATTATGTAAGTTTTGTTCTAAAAATAGAAATAGAAATAGAAGAGAAAAGAAAAAGAAAAAGTCCTTGTGTCACGATTCATAATACCTCTCTTTTTGCTCAATAAATTCATAAAAACCTTAGAAAAATAAAAGAAAATAAGCAAAAAATTGTACATAATGATACATACTGTTGATGGGAGGGAGTATAGCAACCTAACTCTCTAACACTATCTGCTGTTTCACACAGACTATTAGTAGAAGAAGCATAGTGACCTAACTCTCCAATACTATTTGCCATTTCATACAGACTGTTGGAAGGGGGCACAGCAACCTGACTTTCTAATACTACCTGCTGTTCCATTGTAGAGACTGGATGTTCATTACCACCAACAAAGCATTCTCCTCAACTAACTTTCACAACTCATTTACCTTTAAATCCAAATTACTCAATATGGTCTAGTCTAACTGGTAGGAGTAGCTATGTGATGAAGACCTTCCCAGTACTTTAGGATGACTGGCCAGGTTCCCAGTCCTCTCTTCAGTTAGGAACAGTCTATGTAACTATTTGTATAAAGAGCCCTCCATCATCAGAGAGGGGGACAATGAAAAATTTACTATTAAATTTCCTTCTTTAACCTCAGTACTTAGATTCATATTTTACTTACCACATTTTGGGGATCAGTAAGCCAACAACAAATAAACACTGCTGTGCTTGCAAAGACCTACTTCCTAGTGGTCATACAACTACTAGCATGATACCATGCAAACTGTTAAAGAAAGGGAGCATACTAACTTCAACATAATGTAATACTTCACAGAATTAGTAGAGGGATCAAGTTGGGCCAAAGGCCTAAATGAAAACCTTATGTATGTTGTATTGTGGGAAGATGAGTGCTTAGCTAAAATCAAATTAACAGTTTTCCTACAGGCAGCTTGCTTTCTATTTGAAGTCTTACAAATATAGCATCTGATGTTCTTGCATCAACCAACTGGGATAATAGTGTCACAATGAATCACTCTGTACCTGCAGCAGCAGCACATTTTTGATTACCTCTCAATACGTAACAATTCCTAAGACCTATGGGAGATGAAGGAAAAAAGAACACATTCGAAAATGGGTGAACAGTAACAATGTGTAGCACCAATATACGCAAGCAATTTATGTTGATGATTCACAAATGTATTATAACATGCGATATATGGTCGAGGCAAGGTACGAAGAGAAAAGAGGTTTCGGCAGGGAGATCGCGGCAAAAAGAAGACCTCGAGGACCAGAACCATCACTGTGGCTTACACTCCTCTGACTTCACATTGCGGGTTTTAGAGGCCTCTTGCCGGCGTGGTGATTCGTCGTCGCCAGACTCCTAAGAATTAGAAGACCCGATTAATGTTAATGCAGGTGGGCAAGTGTCTGCACATACAACATCCTCATCCTCTTCGTCTTCGTCTTCGTCTTCATCTTCATCGTCGATGTTGTCATAACCATCGCTTATCATTTCGAGTATATCTGGCTTGCCTGTGAAGAAATCCACTGCACGAGGAATGATTCTGTCCTTCAAATCCTCTCCAAGTTGATAATCAAGTTCAAGTTTCTCTTCAGCCTCCTCTGCTTCATCGTCTTCGAGGTCCTCAAGATTGATATCTGCTAAGGGGAGGGGTGGAGTGAAAAAATTGAAAAATGATTCTGTGGGACGTGTTTTGCGGACCAGTCGGGTAAGGTTGGTAGCTAATGAACTAGTCAGATCATGAACGATGCTACCATTGAAGACGCACTCTTGTTGCGTTGTTTCTTAATCTCAAACTCCTTCGTGAGATCCTTATCCTCCTTCCATTTGATAGTGTCACCGACGGCACGATCATAAATGAAGTCACCCGAATACCCAACCTCTTGTTGATATAAATACGTTTTGGTGAGACAATCATTTTCGAAGAACTCGTTGGGAGAGAAGGAGAAGATCAGTCGAAAGCCAGGTTTGCCGCCATGCTCACTGTCAGGAGAGTCAGAAAGATATTCATATCGGATGTCGGTGATATATTCTAAAGCCTTTGAATCGCGGTCGGTAATCAACTCGGCGAGGCCGGGGTGATTACAAAGGGCAGTGAGCCAGAACTGAGGAATCCCTGCGATGGTGAATGGAGACTCTGTGATAAGTCGTTCGTGTTTGGAATCATCCTTCGATGTGTACTCGTAACCTGCATCAACCTCTGAAGGCGTGACCGCCTCCTTACCGTTGATAATTGCGTTTCTACGCTCATATAACGGCTGCGCCAAGTCGTGGTACTAACTCTGATTGGTGAATCAAGGTAAAAGTCGCTATGCTCAGACTGACCTTTTTCTCCAATTGAGTAATCTCACGCTTGAGTTTCGCCTGAAGTTCATCTTGCTGGACTTGAAGACCTTTGATCCCTTCAAGGCTGATCTTCTGCACAAGAGGAAGGCTCTCGATGTAGCCTGAGCTCTGTCCGTTTAGTCCTGCAAGTCTTTTTTGAACCATTCCAAGCAGAAGTGCCTGGGCCTCAGGGGGGTCTGACACCGTATCCCCACCGTTCTCCTGCTCCTGCTCGTCGTCTTCAGCGATAACTGGAACCGTTGGCAATGAAAGACCCTGAGTAATCGGTGCCGTATTGAGAGGAGTATTCTGCGGGGTTGGTGCTGTTATGCCATGACCGGCGATTGGGACATTGGAGGACATTCCTATAAAGAGAAAAGTGTAGAGAAAAAGAGAACGAAGAGATCAGATCAAGCTCACCAGCGGAGTTTCGGCCCTCGCCGCCTGCCGGTACCCGAGTTGCCGGCTATACAACTTCAATGCCGCATCACATCGCTTGGACACAGCGAAGACAGAACACATCTTGGACTAAATATCAGCTAGGGGACCATGATGCCCGGTGGACATGCTCCGAGCGTCCAATCAACGCATAACGGTAATCAGATCCTTTTCCAGTGTCCTCGTTTCTTGTCAACGGGTAATCATTCCAAATACGTATTCATCACCGTGCCAGGATACTTTTCATTTATTCACTGACATACCTCTCAAGTACTCGGGTTTTCTCGGTCATAAATAAATTTTTATATCCCTGCCAGATTCAAGAGCATTGGTACACGAAGAAGTTTGCCCTGAATATGGTAGACTTCTTTCTGTCATTTGCTTGCACCTAGGCTGCACTTTGGACTACCTCGACAGAAGAAATGATCTAGGTACCAATGCCGATACCTTGGACCGGGTTTCCGATTTGTACCTCAAGCATCGATGGAGCCTCTGACATAATGTCATTCTGGTGTATGCATTACTCAGGCCTTGTTCCTCTGCAGTTGGCCTTGACTGTGTGGTCCAAACTATAGGTGGATCTTTGGCTGAAACCTGAGAAATAACAGGCTTTAGGTGATAAAGATAGAGAAATCGCACAAAAAGCGCATTCCAAAATTGCCCACAGGCCCAAGTCCACGGTTTGTCACATTGGGAAATGCTATGGATCTAACTAAAATCACGCCCCAAATGAAGCCTTGAGTTTCTATCCTGGTAGAGCCTGCCAACCATAGTATATTTCCATCAATAGCCTATGGCTTGCCAATGCAACGTGTTCAGGCACTGAGCATGTAAATTCAGTTCCAACTAGGATGACTCACTCGTAAAGCATCATGGACTGAGTGTTAATCTGTCGTAGACTATTTTCGAACTCCTATTGCATTGCATATTCTACTTCGTGATATCTTCAGCAGCTATAGAGACTTGGCTACTCATAGCGTTCAACGAGCTTCTCAGCGAAAGAAAGGCAGATGCATCTGAGATCGGAAATGGCAGTGAGTTGATGATGATTCTTGGTTCTCAGAGTCTTTTCCGCGGTCTTGTAGTAGAACCGTAAGGTAATTCTGGCTTTCCATTTGCTTCCACTAGGCCATTTGTGCCAATCGTTCTAGCTATTATTGAACAAAATATTCATGAGCATCAACACATGATCATCTACTTTGATATTGGATGGAGTACCAGCTATTTGATGACCGGGGAAGCTGATGACTAGCGCTAAGTGAAGGTAGTTGTGTATCAGGCTCGTTCTCCCGCGAATAGCGCACCGAAATGGAACCCAATTTTCGAAATCTTGACCGTTTTATTGTGATTACGAATATCGATGTCTTTGTTTACCTCAACACCGAAGATATCGTGACATGATCTCGTCGACTACAATCAGACTCATACAAGAATATACAGGAGGCGGAGACGAGTTATTGATAATCTTTATTATTAGAATTTTAGCCAATAGACGGAAAGACTTTTCAACGTAAATGCTCCGCGCATGAGAAAATGTGCGACCGAGAAAATACACAGACCTGAAGGCCTCGTTGCAATGTTTGTATATTTGTGGCGCCACGGCTTTCCTAGAAGGAACACCGTGTCCGTCAACTATGATGAGATCGGGAGAGTATGCTCCCAAGAACTCGGTTAACTATAAATGACGACACTTCCATTAAGTTACCAAACAAGACGGGATGTACTTATTTCCGAGCAATACTTATTCCTGTGATGAATGATAGACGATGGGGTCGAACATCTTCTAACAGATAGAAACATCCCTTTCAGAGGTACGACTGCTATTGGTAAGCTTGGAGCAGAAGCACACTGTTGAAGGAAGTGAACATCGGCCGGTAACTTCGGTGCCTTTGCAAAGTTGCAACAATGACTTTAAACGAGAGGGGACGAAGTAATTATGAAGGTATGAGCCTACTACCTATACTTGTGAGACCTTCCCTCCTACGGGAAAAGGGAGTCGAGATTCACTAATAGATCCAACCATGCAACTACTGATGGCAGTTGGCTTTCCTTGCGAAGAGAGTGATCGTACGGATGGTTGATTGAACGGGGCTAAAAATAGATGAGGTCGTGCTTCACCGGCTGTTCTCTTGTGGCCTAAGCAAAAAAGATGAAGATAAAGATGTAATTAGGTGTAACAGTAAAGGAGAAGACATTCTCGGATTTTGAATTAACCTGAGTTAGTTGCAGTAGTTCATTTCTTTATTCATGTAATGTGCCACACTCATTTCTGACGGCAAAATTGAATCCAACACTCTTGCTATATATCAAGGTCCAGTATTATGACTCAACCTATTTTGGTGTTGACTCTCACTGCGATCACCAGAAACGGTATGTGGTGATTCACCAAGTCATGAGAGTTCTTTGAGGTTTCCCCGTGGAAGTGAGTAATTGCAAGTTCGTGGGGAAACCATGTGTAGTCACAAATCTGGAAATTTGAATCGAGACTTTGTATTGAAATCCTTGAGCAAGAAATTATAACTAATTGTATCTTCTTTTGTTTATTTCGATTGAAACGGGCAAGTGATCGGTCGAGCAAACCGGAGCCAACGGTGAACATATACACAACCTATGGCATATCACACAGTGTACCAATTAAGGCGGCAGAAGGCTCTTCCAAGACCGCATCACGATCTAATTGTATACTCTTTTCTACAACTCAGTCTGAGGGTTTTCCAACCTTTGTTGCCCTTTATCACTGCTGTTTGCTTCCTCTCAACAGCTGATTCTCAAGGCATGCCTTTTCCCATCTCTCACCATTACGACGATACATTCGAGCCCGACGGCAGTTTATCCATAGGTTCTGCTATATCTGCTTCTCAGTCCCAACATTCGCTGTTTCCGATGCCCAACAATGACTCACCGCAAAGCTGGACAGCATTCGACCAGGCATTTCTTCGGTCTTTCCAGTCACAGCAGCAGCTTGTGTACCGCGGATTCCATACTCCTGCTCCTTATCCCATCCCACGCCTGTCTTCATCATCGAGTACTGCTGGTGGCGGACAAGTTTCTCACAATGTATCTCGTCTCAGTCTGGCCGGTTCACTGGATCCCACAACGGGCATATTTTATCGGACTCCCGAGCATCCTCGCCTGAGAACAGCTCAAGCATGCGAGAAATGTCGTACAAGAAAGGCAAAGGTATCGTATACTCTCTCATAGTAAAGGATCAGTCGACTGATATTGATTCCGCACGTAGTGCAGTGGCGAACATCCTTCATGCAAACGCTGTATTAATCGAGGACTGTTGTGTGAATATGCGAAGGAAGGCAGGGTTCGTGGTCCAAACAAAGCTAAAAATGCCATGGGCCTTGGTAGCTCGTCAGCTAAAAACGGAACAAACATCTCCATAGATGTAGACTCTGAGCACTCTGGTCAGAGGACATCGGGTGTCGTCAGTAACACTGGTTGTGCCCAACGAAGTGCAATTTTGACTGGAACAACCTCCAATGTTGTCACAACCCAAGAGCCTTCCCATCCTCCTGTTCTATGTGAGGAACGATCGCCATCTACACCCTCGTCGGCGACATCCTTAAATATACACTGCATCCCGTCTCCCTCGAGGCTGAACTTCACACCCTTGTCTCACCACACACAATTTCAGACTACTCGATTATCCCACAATGCATACACCTCATCCATCTCCGATAATCTCTCATTAGAAACGTCGTCCGGACATATATCAAATCTCGCTGATTCCGTCGGGCTAGACGAACACCGCGCCTTTCGACAACGCCCTCCAAATCTCAGTTTCAACGCCACCGGCCATTGCCGTCCAGGGAGTCTAAGTGGTGGTCATCAAAACGGTTGGGAAGGTCAGCCAAAGGGCCTTGGTTTGAATGATCTTGCTATAGAACGTCCAACATTTTTTGAGGACAATCGACGGGACCTTTATTTGATGCGACAAGACCAACAATTTTTTCAAGAACAGCGGAAGCTTGTCGCTTTTCAGCAAAACAATATTCAGTCCCAAAATGTACAAATGGAACTAGAATATCAAGATCTGCGGCCTCAATCGTCCTCAACTTCTGTCGCGATGACTGCCCAGTCACTTCCCCATATGCACTCGGGACAGGGACCAGCATTTCAGATACAAGACCAGATGCATAATCCTTCTGACGAATTCAACTTCCAGCGAGTGATAGAGTCTTCACAAGGGCTTGCCGACATGACCCTTGCAGCATACCCCATTGAATCTGAAATGACCTCTGGGTTTGCATACAGGGGGAGTTATCAACACGCAAGAATAAGTCATGGATCTGAGGAGCAAGGTTGGCGTCTGTTGCCTTCGAGATTTGAGAAAAGACTTGATTCGTAACTTGGGAATCTCACAGGCAGCTATCCATCGAATAACGGACGATAAAGGACAACACCGACCCTACTGGGTGGATATAAGATCACCACACAGACCTACGGTGTTCCATGATACTAGTGTACCAATTATAATATCATTCGATCTATGTTCACTCCGCTGACTCCATTACGGAGAAGTCGTCTATGACTTCCGGCCGCATTGATTCAGATCTCATTACATCTTGTCGCTATCTTGAAACGTATGTTCGGGCACAAAACAAACGATTTTCTTCTGCTGCTCTTTGAAAAAAAGATATTCACTGTTGTGATATCGAAATCATTGAGATCGTCATCTTATGAACATATTGATGAGTGGCAGAAGGCAATGGTATCGAAAAACTGCCTAATATTGCCATTCACCGCGACAGACAGTAGACAAGGATCTTTGGAATTGTTGTTCATAGCTAAGTAGTTTTTGTCTGAAGTTGACTCCCCGGGGGCGGCCTTCTTAATGGTTTGACTGATGAGCTTGAAATAAACAATCAGTTTCAGGAGCGTTGACATTATCCTAGACAAAGAGCGTGATCATTTTTGTCTATCAGTATATCTTGTGATTCTGGCAGCCGGACAGAGCATAAATTTGGCTTACCGGAGTCCGTGGTCACCGATTTTGAAGTTTTGTAGCTCGTCGATGTACGAAGGGTGAGGATAACAACGAAAATTCATCAAAGAAGTTTCACCAGTTCTCTAATCTCCTGAATCATCTGTCGCATTGGATGGTTGCAATCGCACGCTGCAACAAGCTGTTTTTTTGTCTCGCCATTAGACTTTAGATATCGGAGATGTCGAGGAAGAAATTCTAAGCAACGAGTATCGAGTTCGCGCTAATCGGTGCAGAGGAGTTCCATCAGATGGTTAAATTTCCGACGTGTCGAGTAGAGGTAAGACTCGGGAGTTCTGCCGCGATTAAGTAATTCCTTCCGAAAGTTGATCATGTGCGCCACTCTTTGTTTCTTAGATCGTTTCGCGCATCAATCTTATGTATAAACTGGGGTGAAATAACCCGAGTTATGGTCGCAGAGAAAGGACGTTCCGGCAGCGATTGAAGCTGAATTCACATTTCTAGTATTGATTTGACATTGAAAGCACAAATGGCCGTAGTAGGGTGCCAGGTAATCGTGTCAAAGAGGGAAAATGATAGTGATTGCCGCGGAATTCAAGGTTGTTCGATCCACTGAGATTGTTGAGTTCCCCGATCATGACCTATGGGTCTCGTTTTGAAGGGCAATTTTGAGTTCGTATTCTTGCTTTTCCCGCTGGTTCAAATCATAGAAGCAGTCCAAGGATAGCTGAAGAAATACGACCAATAAAATAAGATCATTTCTTCAGATAAGGAAGTCTCACCCCTGAATATTTTTCAGTTACACTCAGGACGAGAAATGAGAAACAAGCTAGGAACAAGGCAAACTTACCGTGGGTTCATCATTTGCCATGCTGGAATGCTATCCCACAATGTCGACAGAAAAGCATCAAAATCAAATTCAAGCATCCATTCACGCTTGCATGAGTTTCTTGATTCAGAGAGAGGGATCAATTCTGGTGAACTTGTTGAGTTACGGTCGAGCAATGCAGGAGGGGATTTGTTGGCAAATGTGCAATGAACTTCGCCTCTACAGTCACTATTTATCTGTATCTAGGATAATAAAAGAAACCATTGATCATCAATACATAAAACAGTAAACTAATCTTAATGTTCAATGTTCCAACAGAACTGACATACTTTCATACCAGCAGATCAACATGTCAACTCTGTCTATAGCAAATGTGTAAATTCTCAGACATCAACTGGTGAGCTGATGGCTACTATCTTTTCATAAAATAAAGAGCAGTATATAGATAACATGTGGTAGGCAGATGCAAGGTCAAAAGAAAACTAAATTTTCACTAGACAATTTCTAAGTACATTACATAATCACATGCTCTTAAAACTGATACACTGATGCATCATACTTCAACACTCCCACTTGTCAAGGTATCAAGTTAAGGGAACTACACCTAAGTGACTGCAAATTTTCTCAAAAGCTTCATGTAGAAGCTGTTTTGTGAATCTGTTGGCCAACATATCTTTTGTAGAGATGTATTTCAAATCAATCTCACCCATTCTAACTTGTTCACAAATGAAGTAATGCCAGATATCAATATGCTTTGCATGAGAGTGATTGACAGGGTTCTAGATAAGAGCAATACATCCTTGATTATCAGCAAAGATGATTGTCATAGATACTTGTAGTAAGTGTCAGCTAAGTTAGCTTAGGATCACACTCTAAGTCAGAGTTGACAAAGAGAACTTGTTAGAGTTCTCATTAATTGGTTCACACTACTTATACAAAATATCTATTTGTACATGTTAGTTTTCTCTTGCATATCCCTTTTGAGTCACTGTTTCCAATTTGGTAATAAGTTCTCATACATTGAATAAATGAAAAGAAAAAGAAAAGAAAATAGATATTGACTTGGAAGAATTTGGACAATTCATGACACCACTCCTCTCTCAAAGATCCTTGTTCCAAGGACCTTTTCACAGCTCATTGTATGGATCTCCTAGGTTATTTATATCCAGCTCTTTATCTCCCAAACTTTCCAAATACTTCCTATCTTCCTTAATTCTCTGTCAATTTTTCTTATTCTTTTTTTTATTCTATTCTTTTATCATTTTTCTCTTATATCCATTCTTTTCTTTCTTTACTTTTTTCAGAAATGGATTTTTGCTATATCTTGAGAATGGGTTTTTCTTCTACTGTCTCCAATTCTCCTTTATCTATTTTTAATATTCTCTATTGTACTTCTTGTTTTGTAGTGTGTAATGATAGAGTAGTCAAGACAACTGCTTTATTACACTCAACATTATGAGAGAACAAAGAGAATTCGATGGAGTCTCTTGGTGGATTGTACTACCTACTTATACACAATTTCTATTTGTCTATGTATATGCTTAAGTAACTACCAATCCTTCCAGAAGGTTCTATCATGTAACCTATCATGTGACTAGGTCATGTGACCTCATCTTATCTTATCTTTATCTCTCCCTTTTCTATAATTAGAATCCCTTGTCTAATCCATCCAAGAATAACTCTTATTCTTCCCATCCCTCTAGCCGTACTATTTTTGGTTCGGGCAGGCAATTTATGACATAGTGACTGTTAGTTGAGACAACTTAAGATCATACTCTAAGTTAGAATTAACAAATAAAACTTATTAGAGTTCCCACTAATTGCTCTACACTATTTATACTATTTATTTATTTGTATACATTATATTTCTCTTGTGTTTCTCTATTGAGTCACTATTCCTGATTTGGTAATAAGTTCTCATACATTGATGGGGATGGTAAAGGAAATTTGTAGGGAGGAAGTGTGGTTTTGAATAAGAAATAAATGTGCTTTACTATCCTTATAAAAATAGGTAATGCTAAGTTAGAGAATCAAAATTTCTAAGTCATTCTACAATTATGTGCAATTGAGTAGGCACTGGGAAGGTAATCAAATATAAAAGGGAAGTACTTATGAGATAGCAAATATGTAATGAACCAAAGTTTGGGTTAACTCAGGCGCACACTCTATGTTAGAGTTGACAAAGAGAACTCATTAGAGTCCTTGCTAATTGGTCTAGCTACTTATATGTGAATCAGTATTTACTAGTATTTGTCTACTTGAATTATCCTGTGGACTCCTTTTGAGTCATAGTGTCCCATGCTCTTCAAACTATTACATAATTAAAGAAAATAAAAAAGAAATAAAATATTCCACTGCCATGGATGCTCCAGTATCATGAATTGCCCAAATCCCTCTAAGTCAATATTTATTTTCTTTTTCTTTTTCTTTTATTTAATTATGTAATATAGTCGGATCAGTAAACAAGGACAAACAATTGGACATGTATAAGTAATGTATGCAATTTAGCAAAGACTTTAACAAGTTCTTTTTGTCAACTCTGACTTAGAGTGGAGTTAAGTCTGAGGTCACTTATCAAAAGACTAAACTCTTACACCTCATAGTGGGCTCCAATTTGTAGGAAGATTGGTGAGTTCAGAGAGAAAAATATCTTAGGAATTTTATAGTTAAAGGTAAAGAAAGTAATTATTAATTATCCTCTTATCATATCACTTTTACTAGTTAAATAATTAAGTAATTAAGTAATTGAAAATAAGCAAATTAAGTAAGAAAATAAAGAAAATAGAAATCAAAGAATAAGGAATAGAATTAAGTTTAAATACCCTTCACTTGTCATCATACTAGCAGTCCACTGGTTATCCCTACAATATAGTAATGAATATTGACATCTTATCTAGTAACAAAATGCAACTAGTATAGTCAATTCTGTATGTTTTTTGAAATGATGACTTTAAACATATGTTTTTATTAGAAAGGTTCAATTGCACTCTTGATCAACCCCATAGTAGTATTATCATTTTATATTCAGACATAGTAATGCTCCTAACCTTGTTTCCAACAAATATAATTTGAAAAGTAGAAAAATACATTACTATCTCTGCCAGTGGTAAAAAGATTTAAGAGAGTAATGGGTTCTGATGAGGTTACTACCACTACAGCTTTCCAGTTGGTCCAGGAGAGGAGATAGGTAGTTTGGGAGGTTTAGGTTTATCTTTAGTCATATATGATCAGAGATCATGAGCTTGAAGAACAGCCTTTATCTGCTTAGACCAGGTAAAATAGTTTTGTTTGGTTAATTTTGAAAAAGACCAGATACTAGTAACTGGTTTATACTCAGAGGCCATAATTTTTCATGAAATAAAGAGTAGTATATAGATAACATATGGTAAATGTAAAGTCAAAAAAATTTTTGCTAGACAATTTTTACTAAGTACATTACATAATCACATATCTCATTCTCAAAACTAATACACTGACACATCATACTTCAACCTATTCATCTGAAATAAATGTGTAAATTCTAATAGTACTTTTAGTAATTCCTAGTATCTTATTGAGTTCTTTTATTAAATTTATTGCAAACTAAACTCTTCTATCTGAAATAATACTTTTGGTAATCTATGCAACTTTTATATATGATCTCTAAATAACTATTATAAATTGCCACTTTCTCTAAGTCACTATTTATTTTCAGACATATAGGAAGAAAATACCAAAAGTAGAAGAATAAGTCAAGGAGTAATGCATGGAACCTTGTAAATATACACAAATAATCAGAAACTCTAATTTGTCAACTCTAATATAAAGTAGGTTAGGGTTAAGATTGACTTAATCTAAGTCCAAAGCCTTATAATAACCCCACTAGTCCTTTTGCTAATGTTTTTTCAGTTATTAGTATAAAGTGTGCTATTTTGGTAAGTCTATTGCATACTACCAGAACTGTATTATACTTCTGGGCCAATGGCAACTTGGTGATGAAATCTACCATTATGTATGTCCATAACTTTTAAGGTACTTTGTTCAGCATTAGCTTTTCTACTAGTGTCTTAGTTTTTTATTTCTCTAACAGAAATTATATTTCTATTACAGTCTCCTATGATATCCTATTACAGTCAGTCATATATATTACTGTGCTTACACCAGTTAATTATCTGTGGACATTTTTTTCTTATTTATAGTAGTTTGCCTTTCTTATTATTGTAAACTAACAAACTGTATTTAGTACCTCAGCTTTGCTCACAACTTAGTACTATCAATCTAAACCCTTTATTATTACTCTCTTCTACTCTTTAAGTCCAACACCATTAAGGGGTTTAGTGGAAAGATACTTGACAATTTCTCTAGATATCTCTTTTCCTATCTTTATTGTTCTAGAAGAGCCTTGTCTCTCTGGATAGCTGCACTTCTGGTGGCCTAGCTACCTATATCACTTCTCTTCTAACACCTTCTCTTCTACTTTACTCTGCTTTGAGTTGTGGTCCAGTTACACTACTTTCTCTTATCACTTCTCAATTGTTAAAAGAGATGACTTTGCCTCTGCCAACCTTCTTCTGATGGCTCTGTTCAAACCTTACTTAAATTCTTCTACCAGTGGCCTCCCTATGTACCTACTTTCTCTTGCTACTTTTTTGAAAATTTGGATATACTCATTATATGTTTGTCTTCCCTGCTCCAACAGCCTTAGCTCATTCATCTTTCTTGAAATCCTCCCAAATAACTCCTTTACTGTTGTCAACCCCAATATCCCCTATATAATCTCCTCTAATATATTATCTTTTTATACTTCTGCTACTTCTTCCTACACATATTTGTGTGTGAACTAAACAAGCTGATATAATCATATTTTGGGAGTGGGTACCCAATCATGTGACTTCTCTAATAAAAATTTTGAAGTCAATATCTATACTAGCTCAAGAGATATTTGCATTTCATTGAAATTGGTAAAAATATTTGAATAGATTTGTCCCTCACTGTATTCTGGCTATAGTCTGTTCTGAGGGTAAACACTACCCCTACTATTAGGTCAAGGAGAGTAAACTTTTGCTACCCTTACCCTTACCCCAGTATACTCTACCCTTGGTGGGCCCTATGCAGGCAATGTCTTTGTATTAGATATAAGCCTAATCCTTGGAATCATCACAATCCTCTCTCTGAACTGTCTATCCCTGCTGATAACCCCACACTGGAGTATTTTTCTTCTCACATTCAATACTACCATTCTTATCCCATTACAAAGTCCTTCTGAAATCAAGTTTCTGAACAACATGACTGGACAGCTAACTATGAGATGAAGTAGAGTAGGAGGCAATCCTCCAGTATCAAGTTATTTCAGAGAAACTCTATAGGATAGGCATGGTGTATTCTATCTTCCTCAGACACAGAGTTCATATTTCTCAGTATATAGACTCTCCATCTGGCACTGGCTGAACTGTAAGAGGATAATGGCCTTATTGATGTCATGCACTTCATCATTCTCTGTCTCAGGAGACAGAGAATGATGTGGTCCAAGAAGTATCAGTCCTGGATGGCTAATTTGTGGATTCATCTAATGCTTACTCCTGCTCACTTTTGTGACACGTGCCCAACACCTCTCAGAGGCGTTGTGACTAACTCATGTTTCAGTGAAAAATGCTACGACCACATGGTCAAAGTTTGTTTCACAACCTTTGTTCTTTTACAAATCATTAGTCGTTCAACACTCTTGCAAACAGCTATCCAGTTGATGATGAGTGCGTCAAGAACGTGTGACAAGGATGTCGTATGCTACTTGCACCACGTTGGTTGTTCGTGAATTGATAACGACTTCAGTTTGTGACGCGCCAAAAGTAGAACTTTATTTGTTCCGCCGAAGCGGAGATTGAAAGTTTGTAACAATTGAACCAGTAAGACAATGGAATGATGGGAGATAAAAGGATTCCAGCTGCCAGGAAGAAATGCGGCCTTTCTTTCCTTTCGCTGTGCGAATCGTCCTCATTGACTGACACTTGCATCCTCAACTCAGGGCTTGATCGCTCTTCCATCCCACGTTTTTCCGTGCTTGACAACTTTCTGCTAGGAAAAAATGAAACTCACCATTTTCGTTGTTTTGCTCCTCACCGCTATTTCTGCCTCTGCCCACGGGTATGTCGCTGAGGTCGACATTGCGGGCAAAAGCTACAAGGGCAATGTCCCTGGTGGACCTGCTGACCCAAGTATCATCTTCCAAGTCTCTGATGTAAGCCCAGTAAAAGGTGCAAGCAATCCGTCCCTCAACTGTGGCTTGGATGCGACCCCTGCTACACTTGTCGCAAGTGCAAATCCGGGCGACAAGATCAGTTTTCACTGGAAAGGCGGCGGTGGGAGTAATGTACATCTTTTCTCAAGTTGGACCTTAATGGGATACTAATGGAGTCTTTCTATGTTATAGTGGCCTCATAATACCGGTCCTATGCTGACCTATATGGCTTCTTGTGGAGATCACACTTGTGTCAAGTTCGATTCAACCACTGCTAAGTGGTTCAAGATCCAGCAAGTTGGCCAGAAGTCTGATGGCAATTGGGCACAAGCCGACATTAGTTCGTTCTTTGCTATTCTCTTCATTTTATCTCCCATTCTGACCCCATCTTCCTTGTGTTCAGTGGCTGGTGCTCCGGCTAGCATTGACCTTCCGTCCAACATTGCTTCTGGAAACTACCTCATTCGTCATGAAATGATCGCACTCCAACTTGCCGTCAGCATGGGTGGTGCGGAATTTTACCCATCTTGCTCGCAACTTACGATCGGTGGTAGTGGGACTGGCAAACCACAAGAAAACGAGTTGGTCTCCTTCCCCGGTGCCTACCATGATGATGACCCTGGTATCTTCGTCCCAAATGTTTACAACGGCAACCTCGACTACCAGTTTCCTGGCCCTCCTATTGCCTCGTTCGTTGGTAATAGCAGTAATTCTACTTCGTCTGGTCACCCAATAGGCGGAAGTTCATCTACAATCATTCCCACTACCCCTCAACCTACGTCCTCTGGATCTCCATCCAGCTGCAAGCTGAAATCGCAGGTCGTTGGCAGCTCTGTCACAAACAACAGGAGGTCCCTCAGGCGTTCTGACTCGATGAATGTCAAGTATTACCCAAGACATATGAGCCGCGTCATGAGGAATGTCATTTTTGGTAACACATATTAGACTTTTGGCAGACGGTGATTTCTTGGTTGAAATTGGGAGCATGTATCAGTGGTGATACGATACTGATAATTCTATCCGCTGCGCGGAGGGATTTCAGCTGTCCATTTCCACCTTTATCCTCGTAATACATTATTTCTCTGAAAATCTTCATTTTTCATCATCTGCGTCTGATATATTCCCGTTTGCATGATATGAAAGTAGATAGTTGAGTAGATATATGTCTCATCAATCAATTATTTTGAACAAATGTAGGAAATGCTGAAAGAATGTTTGGTGGTCCTTGACTGAATTGGAGGATATGAAAGTGATGACAATGAAAATGTTTGCAGAGGTGGCAGACCCCTTTTTGGAAAGTAAGAGCGTAATAAGAGCGTTTGCGATTCACTCTAAAATTTGAATAGCAGCTATTTGTCGTTGCTTGGCTTTCTGAATCAACACCAAGCTTGCCAAGTCTGAAACACATGCTGATCACAGACTGACTATTCCGCACGAGTAAATAGATATCTTATATTCCTTCTGCAGCTGGATTCTGTTATTACGAACAGAATTTGACGATTCAATCATGAACTTCTTCAAGAGCAAAGCGCGAACGCCCTCTGACCTTGTTCGTGATCTACGTGAATCGATAGGGCGCTTGGAGTCCTGTACAAGTGCAGGAGAGATGAGGCCAAAAGTGTGTTATACTACTTCGGCCCGTTTCGTGAGTGTGTAGACTAACAAGTGTGTTAGGCGGCTGAAGACCTATCTAGGCATCTGCAGCAGATCAAAGGTATACTACATGGGGATGATGGTACGCTTCCTCTTAACTATTTTTCAGGGAGCTCTAACTGCTTAGACATTCTCCTCATCTGATTCGAGAGCAGATAGCACTCCGCAATCGGTTGCTCAGCTTTCCCAGGAACTCTACAATAGCGATATCCTTTATCCACTTCTCCTAAACATTTCTTCCTTCGAGTTTGAGGCTAGGAAGGACGTCGTTCAAATATTCAATAACCTTCTACGACGTCAGATTGGCTCCCGGTGGCCTACCGTGGATCATATTGCTGGACGATCTGACATCATCTTCGCTGCTCTCGCTGGTTACGAGAATGAAGAGGTTTCTCTTAACACGGGTATGATTCTTAGGGAGATGCTTCGTCATGAACAGCTTTGCAACATTTTGCTGCACTCTGATCAGTGTGTTATTTATGTTATCCTCAGTTGGCCTTCAAAGAAATACCCTGTGCAGGTTTTACAAATTTCCTCATTATATCGAAACGACAACATTTGGCATTTCCTGTGATGCGTTTGCAAATCTCAAGGAGATTCTTACAAGACACAAGTCAATGGTAGCCGAGTATCTTGATAAGAACTATGACCGTGTAAGCCGAATTTCAGTTACACCATGATATACAAAATGTCTCACTGTCTCATGTCTCATCAAGTTTTTCTCTTCCTTTACTACACTTATTTTGTCTGAAAACTACGTCACTAAACGCCAGTCTCTCAAATTGCTTGGTGAAATATTGCTAGATCGGGCAAACTTCAACGTGATGACACGTTATATCTCGAATGAGGCGAACTTGAAGATGATGATGAATCTACTCCGAGACAAGAGTAAAAATATTCAATTTGAGGCATTCCACGTGTTCAAGGTAAGTTTACTTGTAGAAATTGACCAATGAACCTCACTTCCCCAGGTTTTTGTTGCAAACCCAAAAAAACCGTTACAGATTGAGAACATTCTACGAAGGAACAAGAATAAACTCATGTCGTTTTTGCAGAATTTTCATAATGACAAAGAAGGTTAGCTTCGTTAATGTCAAACTAACATAAACTCATATTTATTATTTTTGCAGACGAGCAGTTTACGGACGAGAAGCAATTTTTGATTCTCCAAATTCAAGGACTATGATTTAGGAGAAATCTGCACCTCATTCAATAAATATCTTTCCAACAACAATACCTACTCATCTTGCAATAGTTCCTGTATCTACACTTGCACACCAGTCAATAAACTAGTGTTTGCTCTTTGTTCACACATCATTAACCACCAAAGATCAAATGAAATGCATTAAAAATACATTTAGTATAGAGTACATAAAAAAAAGCTACTATCCATCAGACAGACACTCATCCCGCTGGCAAGCCATCCTCGGCATGTATACACCGAAGATCAACAAGCCAAAACGTCCTCGAGATACTGCATGAAACAGTATTACTTTCTCAGCCTAGACGGGAGAATGCAATTGTCATCGAATGGATATGAAGGACGTGGCATTTGTGAAAATGCGAGACTCAGTCAGTTTCTATAAACAGATCCTGAACGAGTATGTTCTAAAAGATTCACAAACAGGTCAGGGTATTCTTATATACCATCATCGCATGGTCCGTGCGTACAAGGTCATGTGACATCTGTCTTGTCTACATTAGGAAAAGTGATGTGTATAGAATAGAGAAACCGACAGATAAAGAACTTGAGTGTTTGGCACTAAACTTCCTATCTAGGGGAGGACTGATTCGTAGAGCTCACATGAAGAATAACTTTTAAGGTCCCTGTCACACCCTTTTGCCCTCTCCTTGTGTCGCCCAGACAAACTTGTCAACTTGATCTTCGTGGATATAGTTACGAATACTAGAGCTATTCAATTTTTTGAACGTCTGCAATTCAGCCAAAGCTAGAATTGCCGTAAAGACCAACTTTTCGTTCTCAGTTCTCAGACAGGGAAGACAAGGTATATTATGAAATAAATTACAGTATGAATGAAAATCAAAATGATCGAGTGCCACGATGAAAAGTGTCCCGAATTACTCACAAAGGTAGCCTTTCTCCTTGGAATAATCAGAAAATACAATTATAGACGCTACCGTAGGGGTACTTTCTGAGCTTCCTCTGTCGCTTTGCGTGCACTCAACAGCACCGGCCTGGTAGCATCTCCATTGACATTTCTATCTTCATCATTCAACTGTTGACCGACAGCAAAACCAGGCAGTACGTCTAAAGTACTGGAAGCACGCTTTCCATTAGCTACATTCGTAGCAGCCATAACCCATAAGATATTCCCATTACTAGTTGATGCCCGTTTCTTCGATGAGACAAGTCGCTTCTGACCTCCCAGCGACGAAGAAACCACAGATGGTTTGGAAGCTGATACAGAAGGAACCCTCTCATGTTTTCCCGTCGTTTTCTTCAAGAATGGACTTGGAAGATTCTCTTCGTCTGTGAAATCATATATTGGTGCAGGGGGCAACTGGGTCGGGATTGTTGCTAGAAGAGGAACATAAGCGGGGTTCAATGGGACAGTAGATCGTAAATGAGAATGTTGTTCCAAGCGGGAAGTTGACTTTGGTCGTTGCAGGGGTTTTGATGTCGCTGTAGATGCCGAAGAGACAAGGTTGGATCTTGAAGCAGGTTTCGACGCAGCTGCTGAAATTGCCGTCGTAGACAAAGCCCGTTTAATCGTCGGTCGTTGTGCCGAAGAACAAATTGAGGGTCTTGTCGGTCTGATTTGTGCCACACCAGTGCCCGTGCCGATAGAGGCCGCCGGTAACCGTAGAGTCGAAGTCGAAGAACCTGAGCCCAAAGAGGCACCATACAGCCCAGTCTTATTCTTCCCTCTATCCTTCCTCCCCCTCTCTTTCCTTGTACTGGGACTCGGAGGAGGACTATCCGCCTCTTCTGATTCTGCACTCACATTACTGGATCTCTTGTCTCTCAAGCTATTTGCATCATTCACTGCATCTGCATCTGATTCAAAAATTTTCGTAAATCCGAGTCCGACGCGGGGACTCTGACTGAATATTTTTGCGAGCTCATTAGGAGACGGTGTTGCCAGAGCTTCACCTGTAGCCGTGAGAATGACACCTTTCATAGCTGACGGCAGGGTTTCTGTGTAGTTGGATCCCATGATGGGTGTCTTTAGCACATTGAAGTATTGAGCAGGGTTCAATGGCTTCGGGGTAGCTTGATTGCTGATGTTAAGGTCAGGAACTCTCGTTGCTGATATTGCGGTTTTCACTGACTGTCGTCGTTGTTGAACAGGTGTCTCTACACATGTCGCTGGTTCAAGGATGTTTTTGATCTCCTCAAGAGGTGTTTTCTGCACCTTTCCTGCTCTGAGTGTTGGCTCAGTACGGATGGTAAGTCTACTGATTTCCTGACCTTTGTGTGAAGCTTCGGAAGCCCTCATCTTCTCCACTGACTCCTCCTTCATCTCCTCAATTTTCTTTGCTTGGGAGTTGAGCTCGTCTTCTCTTTTCGTGATCCAATCCATTCTCTCCTGCACTGCTTTGATGCTATCCTCCACGCCCTGTCGAATCTCCGCTTCGCGCAGACTCCAAGCATGATGAACTTCAGCTTCGCGTTTCCGCACTGCCTCCATTATCTCTTCCTCTCTTTTCGCCATTGCAGTTGCGACTTCCTCTTCACGACATCGTATCAAGACACGTAGTTCCCCTTCACGACGCTCCACAGCTTGTCCGACCGCAATCTCGACATCTCGTTTCGTAATTGGCGGATGCTGTAGAGCATGGGTGATGTGTGACTGAAGGCGCGCAATTTCGGCATCTTTTTCAGAAAGAATGGAACTGAGTTTATTTTCTCGATCCCTGATTGCCTCTTCAAGACCTAGAACCTCGCGCTCTTTAGCAAGAACGGCAGCTCGATGACTCTTGACTTGTGATAATCTGCATCGGGATGACTACGTTCTACCAATCAAGGGAAGAATGATCTGCACCTACAATTTATCTGTCTCGGAGACTCGGAACGATAGCTCTAGGCGCTCGTGTTGGAGGAGTTGAGCAGCAGAGGGTCGCATTGCAGGCTAGATACTATCAGTGCGAAACTAGCCGGGAGGAAAGGTTGTGGCCCACATTGAGGTTGAGCATAGCCTTTATGACAGCCGACAGGGATTGAGAGTAATTTCTAGGTAATGGCGGTATTCGACCATTCCTTTGGCCAAATTCAGCATCATTAAGAATAAGGACATGAAACAGCTCACCGAATACACATATTCAATTCCGAATGTGTCTTAGCTTCATGGAAAGGAGGTTTGAGGGCACAGAGCTCATATATCAAGCACCCAAGAGACCAAATATCTGACTTAGTGTCGTATGCCTTTTCTTGCATAAGTTCGGGAGACATGTAATACGGAGTCTGAAGACAGCAATCAAGTTGGTGAACTTGAAATAGACTTGGATGACGTACTCCGACATAAGTATTCGCAAAATTACTTTGGCATAGTGCTTTCGACAAGCCAAAGTCTCCAAGCTTAACATGATTGTTTTCGTCCAAGAACACTGCTATAAGGTGAGCTCCTTTCCATTTCAGACGAATACATCAATTTCCTACCATTGTCGGGTTTCAGGTCCCTATGAAGAATTTGTGCGCGTTTTGTCTTCACAGGCACGAAGGCACCTGGTCCGTACCCTGCGCCATCCTCGAGCCCTACTCCGTTGATTCCCGTCCGTCCGTTACCGTCTGGATGATGGCAATGATATAACGCCAGCAATATTTGCATGAAGTAATTCCAGATCGTATCTTCAGGTATCAATCTATTTGCCTTCAAAGCTTGCTTGATGATGTTTGAGAGGTCCCCTCCTCCGCAGTATTCCATAAGAATGTACAAAATTCCTGCATCCTTATCAACATAGCGGTCATGGTACCGTACGATGTGTTCATTATTTAGTTCTTTCAGGATATTTCTGGACAGACAATATAAAGTCAGCTCGGTAAACTACCTCCATTGGAACTCACACTTCAGCAACAATTTGCTTCCTATCTCTCTCCGACATTCTTTGGAAATTGAGCTCCTTTCGTGCGAAAACCTGAATAGATCTATCTTGGATTTGCAACTTCCACAATCGATCTGAAGAACGCACCACACCGTCCGCCTTCCGACGAACTTTGCGTATTATGCCAAAGGATCCATTACCAATGATGTCCAAAGGTTCATACTGGTCAATGAAAGAGGACATGACAAAGAGAGGGAGGAGTTCCAATAACTCACAACTTGACACTAGTGCTAAATCTAGCCATGTCCAACTAATCACATGACTGGAAACAGATATTACTAAGACGGGAAACATCAGGGATCCATGTCTGTGTGATTATGTCAGACAGGCTAAACTCAAAATAGTAATTATGAGGTTTTCATCTTGGGCCTTTGGCCCAACTCAATCCCTCTACTAATTCTCAAAGGTGTTAAGTAAATGTTGCTGTCAGGTTGCTATGCTCCCTTCCACTAACTGTCTATATATAACAGCAGATAGTATTGGAAACTCAGGCTGCTATGCTTCCTTCCACCAACTATCTGTGTATAATAGTAGATAGTATTGGAGAGTCATGTCATGGACCAGTTTGGTCCTAAAATTGTATGACTAGAAGGATGGAAAGAGCAGAAACTCTTCTTTGATAGTTTGAACAAAGTATGCTAAAAACAGAATAAGAGATAAGATTAGATAAGATAAGGGTCACATAACAGAGGCTTCTAGAAGGATTGTGGGAAGACAAATAACATTTGTATATAAGTAGATAGAATAATTTATAAAAAAACTATTATAAACTTTATTTGGTCATAACTCCACAAATACTTGCACAATTTCAACAATCTCAAATGTGCCTAAAAGCCCTTAAGAGGACCTTTTAAACAATGTGAAAAATGTTCTGAAGCAATTGGTAATCATTGAGATATCAGATCAACAAGTATAGGACATTAATTTACTAATATCTTAAAAATCACCAAATGCAGACATTTGCTTCTATATGCACATGGAAGCTCTCTTCAATATGCTTCTGATGATTATAGATAGATCCCAAGGCAATAAGATCCTGTGGAGATACAAGGCTCTCAATATTTGACATAATATTGATCTATTATCCATAAATATTAATTAGTCCTTGAATAGAACAAAAGTCTGCCTTTCTATGGTTAATTTATCTCTATTTCAATCACAAAAGGATTGTCATATATAGAACAATAGACAGTAGACATGTAATACTCTGTTCAGGTACATAGACCATCTTATTTATATATTTAAACCTGTCTAGTCTAAGAATTAGACCTCAAACTTAATAACATCTTTTGTTGCTTAACTACTTCACTTTTTTGAGCCTTTTAAAGAACACCTTCATTAATCACAAACTAGTAAGTGATCATTTGTAATAAAAGCTCCATTGAGTTTTCTTTATTCTTTTATAATATTGAATAAGATCTAAGTTAGTTATTTTAACTAGCTTGTTCCTTACAAGTCAGGTTACTATGCTCTCTTCCACTAACTGTCTATGTGTAATAGTAGATAGTATTGGAAAGTCAGATCACTGTGTTTCTTTTCACTAATAGTCTGTATATAATAATAGATATATTATGAATCATTTTTTTTTTCAAGTCAATATTTATATTTATATTTATATTTATTTCTTTTAATTAGTAATATATTTTGCATCAGTAAACATGGACAAATAATTGGACATGTATAAGTATTGTATATCAAATAACAAAAATTCTAACAAGTTCTCTTTGTCAACTCTGACTTAGAGTAAAGTTAAGCTTGAGATCACTTAACCAAAGACTAAACTCTTACAAGATGGTATTGAAGAGTTAGGGTACTGTACTCCCTTCTGTAGTAATCCTTAGTTGAGATAACCTCAGATCACACTCTAAGTCAGAGTTGACAAAGAGAACTCATTAGAGTCCTTGCTAATTGGTCTAGCTACTTATACATGAATTGGTATTTACTAGTATTTGTCTACTCAAATTATCCCACAGACTCCTTTTGAGTCATAGTGTCCCACACACTTCAAACTATTACATAATAAATGAAAATGAAAAAGAAATAAAATAATCTGCCACTGTAGATGCTCTAGCTCGCCTGTCGTTTCATTACACTATCCCCCTCTCAAGCTTCCTCGTCCTCGAGGATTTTACAACTCGCTGTCCCAATCCCCAATGTTCCCCATCTCATCTTCTTGTTGTTGTTTTATCTGTAAGAATGGATTACGGCTTACTTTAGCAAATGGATTCTTCTTCTATTGCCATCAATTTTCTTCTAACCTCTTCCAATACTCCTGCTCGTATTTCTTCTCCCCCCACCCATACAATAATTTTGCCATATACTTTCCTGGCAATTCTCTGTTGAACACGTTCTTCTCTTCCTTCTTCTCCTGCCACCGTGTTTCTTCTTCTTCTTTCCTTCCATATTCCTTCTCAAACTCTTCTACCAAATTGCTTGCATTCTTGAAATTTTCCTTACTCTCCCAAGTGTCTTCCTCTGCTGTGCACCCTTTCCACCATACTAGGTATTTGTCTCTTCCTTGTACCTGTCTCTTATTCATTATCTTTTCTACTTCCCACTCTTCCTCTCTTTCAATTATTACCGGTTGTGATTTTTCTTTCTTTTGCCCTTCCACTTGTCCTGTGTACCTACGTACTCTACTTACGTTGACTACTGGGTGTATCTTTACTGTACTCGGTAGTTCCAATTCTATTGCGTTTGTTGACACTATTGATTTAATCTTGTAAGGCCTGACAAACCTCTCCATAAGCTTTTCTATTCTCCTCCCTGTCATTTGGTACTTGAGATCCTTCATACTGAGTAGTACAAGGTCTCCTACTCGATATTCTTCTGTCTCTTCTCTATACCTATCTGCATATTTCTTCATGTCCTCCTGTACCTTTCCCAGCACTGCTTTCGCTTTCTCCTGTATCTCCTGCATCCTTTCCACAAACTTGTTTGCCTCCTCAAACTTCCTCTTCTTCCTAAGTTCAAATCCCATGCAAGGATCTCACCCATTATTTGCCATGAAGGGCAGGACTTTTGTACTTGTCTGCACCTTATTATTGTAGGCAAACTCTGCAGTTCCCAACCATTCCAGCTACTGTTCCTGACAATGATCAATGAACATTTGTAAATATTGCTCTAATTCTTGATTCATCCTTTCAGTTTGTCCATCTGTCTGTGGATGGAATGCTGTTGACAATTTACTGTTAATTCCCAGCATTGTATTCAACTCCCTCATCACTCCTGCTGCAAATTGCAGCCCTCTATCTGAAATAATACTTTCTGGTAAGCCATGCAGCTTCCAGACATTATCTCTAAACAACCTCACTAATCCTCCTGCTGTTGTCTTTTTTGTAGTAGGTATAAAGTAGGCCATTTTAGTTAATTTATCTACTACTACCAGAATCGAATCGTATCCTTGTGCCAATGGTAATTTTGTAATAAAATTGGCTGATATATGACTCCACGGTTTCTTTGATATTGAATTTGGCATTAACTTGCCAGCAAGTGCTTGCATACAATTTTTATTCCTCTGGCACACATCACATCCTTCCATATATTGCTTTACTTCCTTACTCACTCCTGGCCACCAAAAATTCCTCGTCACCAACTCTGTCATCTTCCACTGTCCTCCATATCCTCCTATAGGCATATCATATTGTAGCCTGATCACTTCTGCTCTCAGTTTCTTGTCCTTAGGTACGTATACCTTGCCTTCTTTTAGTATGAACCCCTCATGTTCTTGCCACTCCTCATCTCTTAAGACTTTAACCCCTGCTTGTTTCATCTCTTCCACTGTTTTGACAACTTCATCCTCTTTTGCTTCACTCCTCCTTATTCTGTCCAGAATATCTACTTCATCTATTACTACTTCAGACATTTCTGCTACTCAAGCCTCTAACCATTCCCTTTTTACCAACGTCTGTTCTTCGTTATCTCTCTCCACTCCTATTTCCCAATCTGATCTTCTACTCAATCCATCTGCCTTTCCCATTCTACTTCCGGATACATGCTTCAAAACAAAGTCAAATCTAGATAAATAGAGTGCTCATCTAGCTTGTCGTCTATTTAACTTCTGATTACTCATAAAGTACTCTAGATTTTTATGGTCCAACCAAATTTCAAATTTCCCCTTTGCACCTTCTAAAAAGTGCCTCTAGGCTTCCAGACATCAAATCACTACCAACATCTCTTTGTCATGAATCTCATAATTTCATTCAGTTTCATTTAGCAATTTTGAGATATAGGCCACTGGTTTCCACTTGTTGTCTTCGCATTTAATAGACAATACACCTCCTATTACAAAATTGGAAGCATCTGCCTCGACTCTAAATTCCTTGTCTAAGTCTGGTGCTACCAACAATGGTCTAGTTGTAAAGATCCCTTTTAATTGCTCAAATGCCTTCTACTGGGCTTCTTTCCACTTCCACTTCTCCTCCTTCCTTGTCAACATGTTCAAGGGCTTTGCAAGTGCTGCAAAGTTCTTAATAAACCACCTATAATAATTGACGAGTCCCAAGAATTTTCTAACATCTCTGACCGTTCTTAGTATTGGCCAGTTCAACACTCCTGCCACTTTATCCTCCTCCATCTCAATTTTCCCTTGACCCATCACTACTCCCAGAAAGTTTACTTTGTTTGTCTTCTATAAACACTTTTCTGGTTTCACATACAAGTCATTCTCTTCCAACCTCTTTAGTACTTCTGTCACAATTTCGTCATGCCCTTCTTCACCATCTGTGCCTACCAGCACATTATCCACAAAGACTGCTACCTTTCCTTCATTAATAAGATCTCTCATGATCTCATTCATCATCCTCTGAAACGTTGCTGGCAAATTTGTTATCCCAAAGAACATCACCACTGGTGTGTAGTGAAGGCCGCTTTCCACTCATCACCCTCCTTAATGTGTACATTATTGTAGCCCCATCGTAAATCCATCTTAGTGAACAGTTTCTTGTTTCCCATTGAGTCTACTAAGTCAGTAATCAATGGCAACAGGTAGTTATTTTTTACCATTTGCTTATTAAGTCTATGATAGTCCATGACCATATGCTTTCCACTATTCTTCTTTCCCACAAAGAAAACTAGAGAAGTCTGTGGTAACTTTGAAGGCCTTATGTATACTTTTCACAAGTGGTCCTGAATGAATTGTTGAACTTCTTCCCTCTCATTCCTAGAAAGTGGATATACTCGTGCTTTGCTGGCCTTGAACTCCTCCTTGAGATCTATGGCATGATCCCATATCTTCCTTGTTGGCATCCTCTCCAACTCCACCTTTCCAAACACCTTCAGCCACTTGTGGAATTTTTGTGGCACCATCGCTTCCACTTTTCAATAGTCCAACTCCATTTCCTCTTCTCTTCCCCAGTCTTCTTTCTCATCCATAGCCCATCTAATCCTTTCAATTTCATCCCCTTGGATTTCCTTCTTTCCTTTCCTTCTCCTTTTAATTTCCAGACCCATTTCCTTCTTGCCTGTATATTGTCCACATATTGGTAGACACCTCATCATTTTAACCTCCCCTTTCTCCCAATCTATTTCTGGGTTATGTGCCTGTAGCCAAGGCATTCCCAATATCACTTCCATCTTTCCCAGATTGCATACATCCATCCTTACTCTTTCTACATGTCCTTTGAAGTACACATTTACTTCTACTTTATGCAGGATTGCTCCTCCACTATTTCCAGTACCGTTCACATTTCTCACTAATATTGGCTTCTCAAGCTTTATTAATTTGAAGCCCCCTCTTTCTGCGCACTTCTTGCTTATAAAAAGTCCTGTAGCTCCACTATCTAGCAACGCTTTCACTGATATTCCCTCATGAGTGTCAATTTTCTCCATTCCTATTTGCATTCACACTTCTCACAGCCTCCTCAAGGTTCTTCTGACTTCTCTCTGTCTCTTCTCTGGATCAGTGATTCCAGCCCTCCCCTTCTGGGCCTTAGGCACTGACCATTCTACCTTCCCTCCCCAGTTCCACTACAGGACTTTCTTTCCTGTCCTACAGGGTGGACAGAATACTTCTTTCTTCTTGTTTCTTTCTACCTTTCCTCCTGTCACTGCATCTTTACCACCACATGTGCCACACTTTACTCTTTCTACTCTTCTGCATTCTGCCTCTCTGTCTCTCCAATTCCATGCTTCTTTGCATCCTCTACACTACATATTACATAACTGCTCCTTGCTCAGGAAACCTTGTGTAAGGCTTTGGATCAAGGTTGAGTAACCCTAACCCTCTACCCTCTCTTTATCGGAGATTGACAAAGAGAACTCATTAGAGTCCTCGCTGAATTGTGTACGCTACTTATACATGTCCGATTGTTTGTCCTTATTTACTGATCCGACTATATTACATAATTAAAAGAAAATAAAAGGAAAAG
>Ga0153955_100302_pt1 | contig 29375 bp, 23 predicted proteins | sample TSFL039MetaG_FD_104744 | JGI IMG/M metagenome (GOLD analysis project Ga0153955, IMG submission 104744) | Attine ant fungus gardens microbial communities from Florida, USA - TSFL039 MetaG | ecosystem: Host-associated > Fungi > Mycelium > Unclassified | place: USA: Florida, Wekiwa Springs...
CATAAATACCGGCACGCCAATCGACGAAAAGGATTCCGCCAGCTTTTGCAGCGTCACGGTTTTTCCCGTGCCGGTCGCACCGGTGATCAGGCCGTGGCGGTTTGCCATCTGCGGCAGCAAATGCAGTTGAACGTCAGGGGTTTGGGCGATAAGCAGGGGAGCGGTCATAGCGCAGTACTCACAAATAGTCAGTCATGCGTCAAGCATAGCCAGCGGGGCGGCAGCCGTCAGTAAAGATTGCGTGCTGCCGCCCGGAAATTTACTTCTGCACCTCTTCAAAATTCAGCAGCGTCACGCCAATGCCCTGCTGGGCGTGCGTCACGTTCTTGCGCAGCGCGACCTGCACCTCGCCCTGCAGCATCACCACGTAAGGTGAGTTCTGCTGAAGCTGCTGTTGCAGCGAGACGTAATCGGCCCGGCGCTTCGCGGCATCGCTTTCTCCGGCGGCTTTACGGGTCAGGGCGCTCAGCTCCGGAATATCCCAGCCCACGCGCCAGGCCAGCGTTTTGCTGCCGTTTGGCACGTTATAGGCGAAGGTGCTGGCGTTAGTGTTCGGGTCGATATAGTCCGCGCCCCAGTAGGTAAAGATGGATTCGAACTGACGGCTGCGCATCTTGCTCCACAGCTCGGATTCCGCCACCGGCTGGATATCCAGATTCACCTCGGCTTTAGCAAAGCTCGACTGCAGCGCCTGGGCAATATCGATATACGGCGGCTGATTCACCACCGACAGCGCGATATGCGCGCCGGGCTTAATGCCGCCTTTGGCTAAAATCGCTTTGGCCTTTTCGACATCGTAGTGGAACGGTTTGGTCTCCAGCGCGCCGTCAAAGCCCTGCGGCAGGAAGCTCTGGTGCACACGATATTGCCCCTTCAGCAGCTGATTCGCCAGGCTGTCGTAGTCCACCAGCCAGCGCGCCGCCTGCCATAAGGCCGGATTCCCCAGCGCAGGCTGCTGCGTGCTTTTGGTGTTAAAGCCCAGGTAGTAGATCAGGCTGGAAGGAAAGGCCGCGATGTGCACATTGGGATCGCTTTTCAGCGAGGCCAGCTGATCCGGCCCCAACTGGTACGCCGCATCCACATCGCCCTGCTGGATCAAGAGCCGACGGGTGCCCGGATCGGCCACGCCTTTCAGCAGCACTCGTTTCAGGTGCGCTTTCTGGGTGCTGTTGGGATTGGCCTCCAGCACCAGCGCCTGCAGGGGCACGAACTGTTTGATCGCATAGGCCGCGCTGCCCGCCGAGTGGGTTTTCAGCCAGCCGTTGCCGTAATCATTACTGACGGCATGCGACTGCGCCAGCTTGCTGTCGACAATGGAGGAGACCGGCGCGGTCAACAGGCGCAGGGCCAGATCCTGCCCGATTTGTGCCGGCCAGCGTAGCTCCAGTTGATGATCGTTGATCACGGTGAACTGCTGGTCGATATTCTCCGGCGTCCAGCCAAATTCACTCAGGATAAATGAGGGCGCTTTGTTCAGCTTCACCGCGCGGGTAAAGGAGAACACCACGTCCTTCGCCGTCAACGGATTGCCGCTGGCAAAACGCGCCTGCGGATTCAGGTCAAACACCAGACTGTTTGGGGTTTTACCCGGCTGCCAGCGCAGCGCCGCCAGCGGGGACAGCTTCTGCGGATCCTGATGGTCCGGCTCCAGTAACGTCTGGTAGATGTTGCGCAGGCTGCTGTTGCTGACGGTTTCAAAGCTTTCCGCCGGGTCAAAGCTGATAATGCCGTCCAGCGGCACGGCGACCACGAACGTATCTTTTGGCGTCGCCGCGTGGGCGGCTGAGGAGAGAGCAAGGGCGGTAAGCAGGAGCAGCGGTTTGCGCATGGCGGTTATCCTTAATGATTGATAACCCTACTGTAACCCGCGCCAGAGCAGGTCAAAATGCCGGTTTGTTCTGAGCTATGCCAGTTTCGTCTTAGCTGATAAGCCGCCCGTTAAGGGCGGCTCAGATCGTCAGTGGAAGGTGTGAATCACTTCCAGCACGCCGTTGATAATGAACTGCACGCCCATGCACACCAGCAGAAAGCCCATCAGACGCGATATCGCCTCGATGCCGCCTTTGCCCACCAGGCGCATAATCGCCCCTGAACTGCGCAGGGAAATCCATAAAATCACGCTCACCACCAGGAACGTCAGCACCGGCGCGACATTAATAACCCAGGCCGGAAAATCCACCCCGCTGCGCACGGTAGACGCCGAGGAGATGATCATCGCGATCGTCCCCGGCCCGGCGGTGCTGGGCATCGCCAGCGGCACAAAGGCGATGTTCACCGGCTCCTGCGCGGTTTCCAGCTCATCGTGCTTGTGTTTGGCTTCGACCGAATGGCCCACCGGCTTCGCCGGAAACAGCATCCGAAAACCTATAAACGCTACAATCAGCCCGCCCGCGATGCGCAGCCCCGGAATGGAGATGCCGAACGTATGCAGCACCGCGCTGCCCGCGTACCAGGCCACCATCATGATGGCGAACACATAGATGCTCGCCTGCAGGGCCTGACGGTTGCGCTCCCGAAAATTCATCTCACCGGCCAGGCCCAAAAACAGCGCCACGGTGGTGAGCGGGTTGGCGAGCGGCAGGATCACCACCAGCCCCAACCCGATTGCTTTGATTAGCTCCAGCATGCCTTATTCCGCTTAGTGTTTAGGCCGTTCCAGCGCTTCCAGCAGCTCCGGGAAGAAGTCTTGCAGGATTTCCGGCGTCATCAGCTCCGGGTACTGCATCAGGTGCTCGCGGATGCGTTCGTTCACGTCCGGGATCAGGCGCTGTGCCGCATCGCTGGCGCTGATTTTATGCTTCTTCATGCTGCGCAGCAGGTCGGCGGGCAGGTTGTCTTCGTCTTCGTTGTCTTCCACCATCTCCAGCGCATCCAGCTCGTCGAACATCTCCATCAACGCTTCGGTTTGCGGCGTGCGGGATTCATATTCGCGCGGGTGTTCTTCGGCCATGTAGCGCAGCATCAGGCGCATCGGTGTGCCATCCGGGGATTTAGGTGGTTCGGCGGCGAACCAGGTCAGCAGCTGGTGGATGGTGACCTGATGGACGTGATAACCGTTATCCACCAGTTCGTCGGCCAGCAGCTCAGCGCTTTCGTTTTCAATCAGGCAGATATGCGTGCGGTTAGGATCGTACTCTTCGAGCCACTGGTAGATCTCTTCGATCACCCCGTCGTCGTACTCGAACTTTTTGTTTACATAGCTCCCTTCTGACGCATTTACGCAGGCTGTGATCAGGTCTGGATCAAAGTAAATTGCGATGTTGATACCTTTCATGCGTGCCGTCCTGTTCAAATCCAAAACATCACTATAACGCTCAACGCATTAGGAAGGAAAACTTATGACTTAACGTGTTGCGATACAAGATGATACAGACAGCGGGCGGGATGCTGACAGGCGGTAAACAGGCGGAAGAGAAGGGCGAAAAACCTGCCAGCGCGGGGCTGGCAGGCGACGGTCAGGAGATAAAGTTTTTACCCTGCTTCAGCACCACGTCACAGGCTTTGGTTTTGAGCTTCTCGCCCATCGGCGAGTTGCTGAGGCTTTGCAAGTTCAGCTGCTGGCCATTGCCGGTGTTCAGCAGCCCGGCCACGCCCTGGGTGTAATCCGGTTTTTGCTCCTGCGCAGCGGTGGTATTCAGGCCCAGCTTGCTCAGCACCTGGTCTTTTACCGACTGCACGTTGTTTTTCACCACGTTGTGCTCCACGCAGTACTGCATCACGCCGGCGGCATTGGTCATGCTGTTGGCGCTCATGGCTTTGTCGTTGCTGTTCAGCAGGCTGGTAATGGAGGACATCGACAGCCCGCCGTTCTGCTGACCTGCTGTACCGTTGTTTTGCTGGCTGAGCTGGTTGGCGGCACTGCTCAGTTGATCCTGCCAGCTTGCGGCTGACGCATTGCCCGCCAGCAGCAGGGCTGCCAGGGCGCAGGCGATATGGCGCTTTTTCATTTCGACCTCGGTTTGGTTTAGTGCTTCGTGTTGCTAAGAGGCGGTGGGGATGAGAAAGTTCCGACGGAATGGTGAGGGGACGGGGGTTTGGGAGGATTCTGGCAGCGGCGCAGGGCCGGTTTACCGGGTTCCGTGTGTTTTTTCGCCGCTTAGCGCACAACACAGCGGAATAGAGTTGCGCGCCGGGCACGTAACGGTATAATCGCCAACGTTTTCCGCATCCTCTTCAGTGCCGAAGTGGCGAAATCGGTAGACGCAGTTGATTCAAAATCAACCATCGAAAGATGTGCCGGTTCGAGTCCGGCCTTCGGCACCAAGTGAAGTGAGTTGTTAGACTAAGAAGCTGCCTGAGGGCGGCTTTTTTTGTGTCTGAAACCCAGTATCCGCAAGGTTTTTCTCGTTTTCCCTCATCCTAAGCCAACCTGATTCAATCTACATCAACTTGCTAATACGGGTACAACTGCGGGTATATCGCGGTTTGATTATGTTTGTACTCATACAGGACCCTTGAAAAAATACTCATCGTGGCTCTGAGTGATGTGAAGGTTCGTTCGGCTAAGCCTGAAGCAAAAGCCTATAAGCTGAATGACAGTGAAGGCATGGTTTTGCTGGTTCACCCTAACGGTTCCAAATACTGGCGGCTTCGTTATCGCTTTGATGGTAAAAGAGAAGATGCTGGCGCTAGGGAAATACCCTGAAGTTTCGTTAGCTGATGCTCGATCGCGGCGAGACGAAGCGCGTAAGCTTTTAGCTAACGGCGTCGATCCCAGTGAAAACAAGAAAGCGGTTAAGGTAAGAACAGGATCAAGAGGCGATAACGTTTGAAGTGGTCGCCAGAGACTGGCATGCCAGTAATCAGAAGTGGTCTGCATCGCATAGTGCTCGTGTATTGAAAAGCCTGGAAGATAATCTCTTTGCTGCTATCGGTAAGCGGAACATTGCAGAGCTTAAGACTCAGGATCTTCTTGTACCCATTAAAGCGGTGGAGTCATCCGGGCGTCTTGAAGTCGCCGCCCGTTTACAGCAGCGAACTACCGCGATTATGCGCTTTGCCGTTCAGAGCGGCTTAATCGACTACAACCCTGCGCAAAAGATTGCCGGTGAGATTGCTACGGCAAAAAGACAACACCGTGCTGCTCTGGAACTTAACCGTATTTCTGAATTACTTCACCGCATTGCTCACTATTCTGGCAGGCCGTTAACTCGACTGGCTGTCGAGCTCACGTTGTTGGTTTTCATCCGTTCAAGCGAGCTGCGTTTTGCCCGCTGGTCAGAAGTTGATTTTGATACTGCCATGTGGACGATTCCAGGTGAGCGTGAACCGCTGGAAGGCGTTAAACATTCTCAGCGTGGCTCAAAGATGAAGACGCCGCATCTTGTACCCTTGTCGCGACAAGCCTTAGCCATTCTGGAAAAGATCAAAAGCATGAATGGGAATCGAGAGCTGATCTTCGTTGGTGACCATGATCCGCGTAAGCCTATGAGTGAGAACACTGTTAATAAATCACTACGAGTCATGGGCTACGATACAAAAGTAGATGTCTGTGGGCATGGTTTTAGGACGATGGCATGTAGTTCATTGATTGAGTCGGGATTGTGGTCGAAGGATGCGGTAGTGCGGCAGATGAGCCACCAGGAACGTAACTCTGTACGTGCGGCTTATATTCATAAGGCCGAGCATCTGGGGGAGCGCAGGCTAATGCTGCAGTGGTGGGCGGATTACTTGGATGCTAACCGGGAGGAGGTGATTACGCCATTTGACTATGCGAAGATCGGTCCGGGGAACGTCGAGTGAGCCGTTGATAAATATTCTTTCGTCTCTAAATTAAAATCTGACGGCTGGTTTACGTCAGATGTTGGTCGACGTAGAAAATCGACATGTAATAACAGAGCCCCTCATAGGGGCTCATTGGGAAAACGAGCCACGCAAACCTGTCAATAATAAAAGGGTTAATCAGATAATTGAGTTGGCTGGCTATCGTGGTATGGTTTCTGGTACACGATGAGTACTATTCTGCACGAAAAGGACAATAATTCTGCGTGGGTTGAGACGTAGCTTGCCCGCGTGGATATTTATTAAATTTGGTCATTTGATACTTTTCATAGTACCTAAAGCACATACACCGGAACGTTGAAGGAGCTACTGTCATGGATAAATATCAGCTCAGCGAGCGTGATATCTGCACAAAATTCATTACTCCAGCTATTCAACAAGCTGGCTGGCAGCAGCATCAGTTCCGAGAGGAAGTCAACCTCACCGATGGTCGTGTCATGGTTCGAGGTAAAATGGCCTCTCGAGTAAAAAATCCTGAAGCTAAAGGAGGTCCTAAACGTGCCGATTATGTGCTTTATGCAAGACCAAACGTGCCGATCGCAGTTTTAGAGGCCAAACATGCGAAGTTCTCCATTGGGCATGGTATGCAACAAGCTCTAGCCTATGCCGAAATGTTAGACGCGCCGTTTGCCATCAGTAGTAATGGTGATGGTTTTCTTCTGCATGACCGAACTGGCCTCTCCCTACCTGTCGAACGAGAACTTCAGCTTACCCAATTCCCGACCTTGGCCGATTTGTGGACGGTATATCAACAATGGAAAGGGTTAGGTGCACCTGAAGCTGTAACGCTGATTGAACAGCCGTTTTATACCGATGGCAGCGGCCGTGAACCACGTTACTATCAGCGTGTGGCAATCAACCGTGCCATTGAAGCTGTAGCCAGAAGGCAAACACGAATATTGCTGGTGATGGCCACTGGTACAGGGAAAACGTATACAGCTTTTCAGATTATTTGGCGCTTATGGAAAGCAAAATCCAAGAAACGCATTCTATTTTTGGCCGACCGCAATATTCTCGTCGACCAGACCATGCAGCAGGATTTCGCCCCTTTCGGTGAGGTGATGCATAAGGTCACTAACCGTGAAGTCAAAAAGAACTATGAGATCTACCTTGCTCTCTACCAAGCGGTAACGGGAAAGGAAGAATGGAAGCAAATCTATCGCCAGTTTCCACGGGATTTCTTCGACTTAGTCGTGATTGATGAATGTCATCGTGGCAGCGCCGCGGAAGACTCAGCATGGCGCGATATCCTGGATTATTTTACTACAGCCACACATATTGGCCTAACTGCCACACCGAAAGAAACCAAGGAAACAAGCAATACCAGCTATTTCGGATACCCCATTTATACCTATTCGCTTAAGCAGGGCATTGAGGACGGTTTTCTTGCTCCCTACAAGGTGATCCGCATTGCATCCGATGTTGATGCAGTCGGCTACATACCAGAGAAGGGTAAATTAGATAAACTAGGCCAAGTCATGGAGCAACGGCAGTACAATACAAAAGACTTTGATCGCACTCTAGTTCTGGAGAAACGCACAGCTCTTGTCGCCAACAAGGTATGGGAATATCTCCAGGCAACCGATCCGATGGCCAAGACTATTGTTTTTTGTGACGACCAGGATCATGCTGAGAGGATGCGCCAAGAGCTGGTAAAGCTCATCCCTGCCGCTGCAAACAATCGCCGCTACGTCATGCGAATTACCGGAGACGATAACGAAGGGAAAGCACAGCTCTCCTACTTTATCGACAACGATGAGCCTTACCCGGTTATTGCAACTACCTCTAAGTTACTTACCACGGGAGTTGATGCTAAAACCTGCAAGCTGATTGTCTTGGACCAGAGCATCAACTCGATGACGGAGTTCAAACAGATCATTGGCCGCGGCACCCGCCTGCGCGAGGACTACCAAAAACTCTACTTCACCATCATGGACTTTAAAGGTGCTACGCGACTGTTTGCTGATCCCGATTTTGACGGCGAACCCGTGGTGATATACGAACCTGGCCCTGAAGATACTGTGGTACCGCCAGATGTCGTCATGCCCCCCAGCATAGAAGAACTACAACCTCTACCCTATGACTCTAGTGTCACAGATAAGGCTGGAAGCAATTTAGGCCGAGTAAAGTATGTGATTGATGACGTCAATGTATGTTTAGCGGTTGAACGCTCGCAATACCTTGATGCCGATGGCAAGCTCATCACTGAGGACTACCGAGTCCTGCTCAAAAGTGAGATTAAAAGCACCTTGCAGGCTAAATTTGGTAACCTAACCAACTTTCTACGGCGCTGGAGTAGCGCCGAACGTAAACAAGCTGTGATAGAGGAATTAACCGAACATGGCGTACCTTTCGCGATCCTGCAACAGGCAGTCGCTAACGGCAGCGAACTGGATGCTTTTGATCTGGTAACCCACGTCGCCTTTGATCAGAAGCCACTCACTCGGCGTGAACGGGCTAACAACGTGAAAAAGCGTGATGTGTTCGGCAAATACAGTGGGCAAGCCAAGGCCGTACTGGAAGCTTTGCTCGAAAAATTTGCCGATCATGGTGTACAAGACATAGAGGATGCCAATGTGCTGGAATTACCTCCATTTGACCTATTTGGTAGCAAGACACAAATCCGTCGGGGTATTTTTGGTGGCGTAGAGCAGTACACCCAAGCCGTTCACGAACTGGAGTTGGCTCTCTACGACATATCTGAACAAAAACAGGCTTGATTAAACAGCAGCCTTCAACAGCGAATAAAAAGATGAATCTCAGCAGTACCATTAAATCCATTCAAGACATCATGCGTAAAGATGACGGCGTCGATGGTGATGCACAGCGTCTCGGCCAGCTCACATGGATGTTGTTCCTCAAAGTGTTTGACCAGCGCGAGGAGGAATGGGCCGATGATAATCCCGCGTATATATCTCCCTTGCCCAAAGAGTACCGTTGGCGTAACTGGGCAGCTTATATACCGGGGGCTGATGGCAAAAAGAAGCCACAAATTGCCGGTAGTGAATTGATCAGCTTCGTCAACAACGAGTTATTTCCGACGCTCAAAGAGATAGATGCAAACAAAAGCCCTCAGCACAAAGTCATCCGTAGTGTCTTTGAAGATGCGAATAACTACATGAAATCCGGCCCGCAGATGCTGGCCGTGATCGAGAAGCTGGAAGATGCTATAAATTTCCACGATTTTACTATCCGCGCAAACATTGGCGATGTGTACGAGCAATTACTCAACGATTTGCGCGGTGCAGGTAATGCAGGGGAATTCTACACCCCGCGCGCCATTACCGCTTTTATGGTTGATAGAGTCAACCCGCGTTTAGATAAGCGTGAGACAGTAATGGATCCCGCCTGTGGAACAGGCGGTTTCTTAACTGCCGGAATAGAGCATTTCCGTAACCAACTCGCGACAATGAAATCACCGCGCCCTGAAGACAAGCGCGCCATTGAAGCGCTGATCCTCGGCATCGAAAAGAAGCAATTGCCGCACCTGCTCTGCACAACAAACATGTTACTGCATGGAATTGACGTTCCCAGCCAGATCGAGCACAAAAACACCTTAGGCATCGGATGGAACGAGTGGAAAGCCAGCGACAAGGTTGACTGTATTATCACCAACCCCCCATTCGGAGGCTATGAAGACGATGGCGTGGGCAGCGACTATCCGGCTGATCTGCGCACCCGCGAAACCGCTGACATGTTTATGGCGCTCATCATCAAGAAACTGATGAAGGAAAAAGGTCGCGCTGCAGTGGTATTGCCCGATGGATTTTTATTTGGCGATGGCATCAAAGGTGCGCTGAAAAAACTGCTGCTGCGTGACTGCAAATTGCACACCATCATCCGCTTACCTAAAGGCGTTTTTGCACCGTATACCACCATCAAGACCAATCTGCTGTTCTTCACTAAGGGTAGCACAGCGGACGATGGCACCGAACACTTCCAAACCGACACTATCTGGTTTTACGAACACCCCTACCCAACGGGCTACAAGAGTTACTCCAAAACCAAGCCTATCCGGCTAGAAGAATTCGAAGCCGAGCGAAACTGGTGGGGCTCGGAGGATAACGATTTTGCCGATCGCGTAGAAAACGAATTTGCTTGGAAGGTGGATTTCAAAACTAAGCGCGAACAAGCTGAAGCCGCTGCGCAACCATACTGGCAACGCGCTGAAGAGCTGAATAACCAGGCCGCTGCGCTCGAAAGTGAAGCGAGTGACTTGCGCAGGAGCTTGATCGGTACCACTGATGCTGCTTATCGCGAAAAGATCGACACCCAGATCGCAGCGTTGCGCGCTCAAGCTGAACCGCTACGCTTGCAAGCCCGAGACGCACAAGCCGCTGGTGACCGTATCTACTGGCCGATTTTTAATCTCGACATCAAAAACCCCAATAAGGCAGAAGAAGAAACCCACGACCCAGACGCGTTGCTAGAGAAATACAAAAAGCTGCTGGGAGAAATTGAAGAAACCGAGAACCAGCTCAAAAGTGAGTTGGCAGCCGCGCTGGCGCATCACTTTGTTGACGAGGATGCCTGATGGACGCGAAACAGTTTTTAGCTGAGTTTGGGCATATTGCCAGTGCGCCGGGTGGAATAGCACGCTTGCGGGAATTGGTTTTATACCTTGCGATTACAGGAAGGATTGTTCAACAAAATCCCAGCGAAGAGCATGCTGAGAAACTGCTTCAACGGATTAGACAACAAGCTGAAAACTCTTCATCAAAGAAACGTGGAAAATCCGTTAAAAAGACTGGTAAACAACAATCTACTAATGAAGGTTACATCCCCTTAGGCTGGGTAATGGTCGAACTCGGAGAAATTGGAGATTGGGGCGCAGGTTCCACTCCGTCACGAAGCAATCCTCTGTACTACAGCGGCTCTATCCCATGGTTTAAGTCTGGTGAACTGAAGTCCGACTACATTATAAAGGCAGAAGAACACATTTCTGAGCTTGCTCTGAAGGAGTGTTCGCTTCGGCTAAATGCAGCTGGCGATGTTTTGATCGCTATGTACGGTGCAAATATTGGACAATGCTCAATTGTTGGTATCGAGAGCACAACGAATCAAGCTGTCTGTGCATGTACTCCCTATAACGGTGTTAACAATAGATTCCTGCTGTTAACTCTCCGCGCCATGACTAGATACTTCATGAACCTTGGAGCGGGGGGAGCTCAACCAAATATTTCCAAAGCAAAAATTATTACAACACGTATCGGTCTCCCGCCCGCAGAAGAACAGTCCCGCATTGTCTCCAAAGTCGATGAACTAATGATATTATGTGGCAAGTTGGAGGTGCAACAGCATGAGCGCCGCAAACTACAAAATGCCCTCCGCCAATCCATCTTGCAGGCTATAGCCAATGCCACTAGCTCTCACGAACTGAAAACCACCTGGGTGCGTTTGGTCAACAATTTTGGGCAGCTGTTTCATAAGCCGGAGGATGTGGGGCAATTACGCGATCTGATTCGTGATTTGGCCGTTCATGGACTTCTGGTTAATCAGTCAGAAGCCGACGAACCAATCAATAATTGGTTGACTAATGTCACTGCTACAAAAGCAGCTTTGGCAAAGCAAAAGCTCATCGCTAAACAGACCGCAATGGCAGCACTTTCCGATGATGAACATCCCTTTTCTCTTCCAAAAGGGTGGGCGTTTGTGCGGCTTGGCCAAATCACGAACAAGATCGGCTCAGGCAGTACCCCTAGAGGCGGCAGAGAAGTTTACGTTAAAAAAGGCGTTCCATTCTTGCGGTCACAGAACGTTTGGAACGACGGTCTGTATTTGGACGACATCGCCTGCATCACCACGGAAGAGCATGAGCGTATGTCTGGGACAGCAGTACTGGGTAACGATTTACTGCTGAATATTACGGGCGCTTCATTGGGGCGCTGTACACTTGTCCCCTCAGAATTTGGCGAAGCAAACGTCAGTCAGCATGTCACAATTATTCGCCTGACTGATACCCAAGTGTGTGAGTATCTTCATATTTGCATTTTGTCGCCTTACACCCAATCCATGATTTGGGAGCGTCAAGTTGGAATGGCTCGTGAAGGCTTGAGTAAGAAAGTATTAGAGCAATTTGAAATTCCATTGCCTCCTATTGCAGAGCAGCATCGAATTGTTGCTCAAGTGAAGGAGCTAATGCGTTTCTGTGACGTTATGGAGCGGCAACTGAAACGGTCGCTGCAGGTGGCTGAGAAATTGGCTATTGCATCCGTGGCAAGCATCACCGGCATCGCCATCGAACAAGAAGAGGAACCCATGAAAGCCCCGCAAACCGAGCTGATCGCCCCACTACGCTTGGGCACAGCACCTGACATCAAAGCCCAAGCTCCGCTGGCCACCATTTTGGCTCGCCACCACGGCGAAATGAGCGCCAAGGATTTATGGCAGCGCTTCGGCGGTGAGATCGATGCCTTTTACGCGCAACTGAAAATAGAAGTGTTGCATGGTTGGATTCTGGAACCGGCCCCAGCCGAAGTGCGTGAAAAAACATCCGATACGGTGAGCGCCTGATATGCAACTGCTGCGCATCCACATCCCAACCTTTCGCAATTTGCGCGATCTCGACATTGCTTTCGCAACGCACTCGCAGCCAACTGCAAGCGCAACAGATGCACCACCCAAACCCATCCGCAGTCATGCTCTGATTGGTCAGAACGGCACCGGCAAGTCCAATTTGATCGAAGCATTGATCACCGTCTTCCGTGATGTTGATCTCGACCGTGAAGCCGCTTTCGATTTCACGCTGGAATACAGTATTCGCGGCCATGTTGTGCGCATTAAGGCCGATACCGTCAAACAGAAGCGCCCCTATGTGTGGGTGGACGGTAAATCTGAATCACAGGGCTATTTGCTGAAAAACCGTGAGCTTTTGCCTGCGCATATTTTTGCCTATTACTCGGGCCGCAACGAACGCATCGAAGTTTTGTTTCAAGAGCACCAGCGTCGCTTCAACCAGCGCCAGGAAATCACTACAGATGAAGTGCTGTCTGAGCAACTGCTGGAGAACTTTACCGGCTCCGAGTCAGATATTCGCGCCGTCGAAGAAGCCAAACGCCGTCACGAGTCGCGGCTGAGGCAAGCGGGAGATGACCGCTTGCGCCGCCTGTTCTATTGTCGCGGTGGCCACAGCCAATTGGTGCTGTTGGCTTGTCTACTATCAGATGACCCAGTGTTTCAGAAGGTGCTAAAGAACCTACACATCGAGTCGCTGGAATCCGCACTGTTTGTGTTGAAAGAACCGTACCGTTTGCGTGAAAAGCGGCGCAGCGGCAAATTTGACGAGCAAGAACTGAACGAGGGGGATCCGCGATTCTGGTATGCGCGCGGAAATGTGGTGAGCGAATTCCTCGACAAGCTCTGGCAAGTGGCTTGGGCTCCAATTGAGCAAGAGGCGACCAAACAGATCGACTTCCGTGGCCGAAACGAAAAACAAAAACAGCTGTACCTTTTTGTGCCAAGCCAGGAGAAGCTTAAGCTACTTGGCGAACTGATCGGCAGTACCGACAGCTTCTTCCGCTACGCCGAGGGGGCTTACATTGGTGATCTGATAGACGAAGTGCGCATCACGGTGAAGAAGCGTGATGAACACGGCGGAAAGGTAAGCTTCACACATCTATCAGAAGGTGAGCTGCAAATGCTCACCGTGTTGGGCCTGATGCGCATCACCCGTGAAGACCAGTGCCTGTTCCTGCTTGATGAACCTGATACCCACCTGAACCCGATCTGGAAATTGCGCTACTTCGACGATATTGAAGGCGTGCTGAGTTCCGATGATGCAACGATGGTAAAAAGCGAGTCGCAAATAATCATTACCACTCATGATCCTATGATGGTGGGCAGCTTGAAGCGCGAGCAAGTATATATCCTGCGCCGTGATGGTAACCGTACGTTGGTCGATATTCCGGATGAGCATCCGCAAGGGATGGGTGTCACAGGGCTACTCAAGAGCGAATTGTTTGGTTTGTCATCTACGTTGGATATCGAAACCGAGCGACGCCTATTCCGGCGCAATGAACTGTTCGTCCTGTCACCTCGCTCCCCCGAAGAGAATGAGGAACTGAGCCGCTTGTCAGCCGAGTTGGCTGACCTTGGCTTTTCGACCGCTGACTTCCGTGACCCCGACTACGCAATGTTTGTGCGCAAGATGGCGCAACACCGCCGTTTCCGCAAACCCGTGCTCACACTCGAGGAACAGGCCGAACAGGACGCCATTGCCGATTCGATCATTGATGAGATTTTACGAGAGGAAGGTGACCAATGATCTGGATTGATCTAGAGCACAAGCGACCTACCGATACAAACATCCCGAACTGGGTACCATGGACACAAGCACGATGGGATGCTTGGTTGGTGAAATCGGCCCAACTAGTAGCTGCCTTGGCTGCCTTTGACGCAGAAGACGAACGAAACGAACGCAACGCACTGATAGATGCCAACAGTGCGCACTGGGGTGTACTGAAGGAATGGTTGTTGGCCTTGTCAGCGGGTAAATGCTGGTTTTCTGAGGTACGTGAGCTGTACTCACATTATGATGTGGAGCATTTTCGCCCCAAGAAAGAAGCTAAGGCGTTGGATGCAAGCCTGCGTGATGGCTACTGGTGGTTGGCATTTGACTACATGAATTTCCGTGTGTGCGGCAACGTCGGCAACCGTAAAAAAGGTGGGTGGTTTCCACTCAAGGACGGCTCACTTTGTTCTACCTACTCCGAGCCCTGTGAGGAATCCGAAACGCATTATCTACTCGATCCGATTGATGATGATGACGTTGCGCTTATCGCCTTCGATGAAGAAGGGAAGGTCATTCCTATGCCAGGTTCCTCTGCTTGGGAGCAGGAGAGAGTCAACGTGACGGTAAAGCGGCTTAAACTCAATGAGCATACTCCTCTGGCAGAAGCTCGTCGCAGAGTCTGGCAGCAAGTGGACAGGCTAATCGATGATTTTACAAATGCCAAAGCCCGTTGCAGAACTGGCAATAATCCAGCAGCTAAAGCGAAGTTAATAGACGTTCGAGCTCAAGTGCGTGCAATGACCAGCACAACAGCTGAATTATCAGCTGTTGCTCGTTGGTGTTTGTTGGTGCGTAACGATCCGCAACTTTCTAGGTTGGTTGGGTGAGACTATAGGGCAGGATCGTCTACCGGTGTGGGGTCAGTCCAATCAGTGGCTTAGACGTGTCTAGATTATCTGTGGCGATTCAGACGACCGTTACCGTCGAGAGCGAGAAAGGATTTGGCAAACATATTCGAGACTCCAGCCAGCCAACACGCAGGCATAAGCCGTCCCTTAAGGGCAGACAGAAGCCATGTGGTTGGAAGGTTTAAAGGTGTTGCGAGGGAAATAGCTGTGTAGTTGTCACACTATGAATTGCTGGCGTAAAAAAATGCCTTACTCAGAAGTCAGTCTTGCGTGGTCGTCCGGTTGCTGGTCGTTCAGGGACCTCGTTGCAGCCGAACAGCAGCAGGCCATGTTTCTGCTGAATTTTGGTCATATACGCCAACACCTGTCGGATATTGTCGATACTGTCTGGTTCGCTGTAACGCACCGGGATATTGATATTGGCTCTGTAATGTTTTTTGTATTCACTGCGATGTAAGCCCCCGTCACCTTCGGTAATTAACGTCCAGAACTCACGGGCCTTCTCAGCCCAAGGATAAACCTTCCGACTGCGGTTGCCATCTACCCAGAAGACTACGTGCGCATGGTAGTGATGGTCTTCTGTCCATTCGATAACCCAGAAATAACCCACCACTGCGCCCATTTGCATCATATGATCCATGAGTAACCGGAGATCCCTCTCAAGATGATTGTGACTTTGCAGGTAGTACTTAGCGGTGTGATGCTGATAGAACAGGTCGATTCGGAGTGCCCACAGGCAGGCATAGCGATTAACCATTTCTCCAATATGGATGTTCAGAAGAGATTCCAGATACCAGTCTGGCTCCCATTGCGGTTTGTTTTGCATAGAACAGATTCCTTCGTGCTGACAAAGATCAGCAGATGTGAGGAAGCCTCCGGAGGGGAGGCTATGGATATGAGGGCACTTCAATGAAATCTACTGACTCAGAGAACGATTCATTTCTCCAGTGGGGTCTGAATCGTAATGTGACGCCTTTCTTTGGCGCTCGTCTGGTACAGGAGGGAAACCGACTGCACTATCTGGCTGACCGGGCCAGCATTAGCGGTGAATTCAGTAACGCAGAATCTTTGAAGTTGGATGAAGTATTCCCACATTTTATCAGCCAGATGGAGTCGATGTTAACTACTGATGAAATGAATCCTCGCCATGCCCACTGTGTCACCCTGTACCACAATGGTTTCACCTGCGAAGCCGATACCCTTGGCAGTTGCGGCTACGTATACATCGCCGTTTACCCCACTCATCGTTAACTACTTTCACAAGAGCAAATATGAAAATTCTACCTGCAATAAATCCGCAGGCGGCGACGCTATGTCTGTCGCCCGTGGCAGTTTGGCAAAAGCTGCTTGCACGCCTGCTGGAACAACATTATGGCCTGACACTCAACGACACACCATTCAGTGATGAAACGGTAATTCTGGAACACATCGATGCCGGTATATCTTTGGCCGATGCCGTTAATTTTCTGGTGGAAAAGTACGGGCTGGTTCGTATTGATCGCAGGGGATTCGACTGGCAAGAACAGTCCCCATATCTGCGGGCAGTCGATATTCTGCGGGCGCGACAGGCAACTGGTTTATTGAAAAGACATCGTATTAGCGCGGCACGGTGAACATTGGGAATAGCCTTCCTGATTCACACTGCAGCTTTCCTTACTTATTTACTCATTCCAAAAAGCACCTGCCGATGCTGGTTGGTGCTTTTACTGATATGGACGAAATATCATGCAAATTGAAGCTGTAATTTTAACTGGGCACATTATCGCAAGCACAATCCGGGAATGCTGGGCCGTCGTTGTTGATGGTTTTGACGCATGCGGCGAACAAGCTTATGATCCAGCTTAATTTCTTTTCCTCATGAAGGGACGGTTATGGGCAACAGAATGTGGATGATCCGTGGTGACGGCGGCAAGCTCTATGACGATTTTCGCGATAAGCAAATTGTAGGCATCGGTTGGTCTCAGCTGGCTCCATTAGTCAAATCCGGCCTGTCCCGAGCCCAGTTGCTCGCCTTATACCAAGAGGCAGATCCCTTAACAAAGCTGGGAACTGCGCGTTCTGGTGCATCGCAGGTCTGGCGTTTTGTGAATGAGATCCAAAAGGGTGATTGGGTTATTACCTATTCGCCAGCCAACCGTACTTATTTGCTAGGCAAAGTCACTTCAGAATTCCAATATCATCCTGAATGGGTGGAAGAGGGGATGGGGATCGCTCGGCAGGTTAAATGGAATACTCAAGAAATCGACCGCGATAGACTGTCTGTTGCTACCAAAAACACATTGGGTTCTACGCTGACGGTTTTCCAGCTTCCAGAATATGCGCTAGAAGAGCTTTTGCAGGATAAGAAACCCACTGCAGATGTAATTACTCAGCATCCAATTGCGATGGATGAAGATGAGGTTGTTTCTGATCCGCTTCGCGATATGGAAATGCTGGCGTTTGAGGGTATCAAAGATCGTATCAACTCTCTTGACTGGGATGAGATGCAAAATCTTGTTGCCGGAGTTTTACGCAGTATGGGCTATAAAACGCAGGTCTCGCCTGCGGGAGCTGATCGGGGTAAAGACATCATTGCTTCACCTGATGGGTTCGGTTTTGAAAATCCGCGTATCATCGTTGAAGTAAAGCACCGCAGGGAACAGATGGGAAGCCAACAGATACGCAGCTTTATCGGCGGTCGCCATAAAGACGATCGCGGGCTTTATGTCAGTACAGGGGGTTTTACGAAAGATGCTCGATATGAAGCCGACCGTTCGACGATACCACTGACGCTCTGGACGCTTGATGATCTCGTCCGTGCGCTTATTGAGAACTACGAGCAAGTCGATATCGAAACCAAACTTTTGGTTCCTCTGAAGAAAACTTTCCTACCTGCCTGAATCTTGCTTTGATAGCCATATCGGTGTTCTACTGATATGGCTTTATACCCACTCGAAATGTCTATTTTTTGTACGGATTTTCTCTTGTGGGTACAAGTGCGGGTATAACTATTTACCCCTGTTTATAAACTACATTGATATCAGTCTATTAGGTGTTAAATTCGAGTCCGGCCTTCGCACCATTCATATTTGAAGACTTTCTATTTTTTTAATTCAGTATGTACCATGATTTTTATACTCTGTGTAGTTCAGAGGGCCCGTTAGGATCGTGAGCTGAGTAACTGGATTTTCTTATTTTACATTAGTGAAAATTAAAAAAATGAAGAGCAATGCCAAAAATTTTAGGCTGTAAATCTTAAGGGAGAAATATAAAAAGAAAAACTCATTTTATTAATTTTTATCCTCTGAATTGATTAATAAATACAGATTTTTTTCGAGAGAATTTATAATCCTTACGTTCAATACTCTATGCTTACTGTATATCAAAATTTATAAATAAAAGAGCAGAAAACATAAAACGAATTTTCGTCCAGATCACAGTACGCGTCATGCTCTGGTTAGATAAGCCAAATTTAAAGGGCGTTTTGGACAAATAAGTTTTATATGTGCATAACACAAACAAATCATTGCACTCGCGCTCACATCGTGGACAATGCTTAATCATAAGGTGCGTTTATATCTATCAAATCAATAATTTGACTTAAGTTGCGGGATGCGGGATGGACAGTAACACTAAAGGATTCACTTCATACTGGCGTAACTCTCTGGCTGATGCAGAGTCGGGCAAAGGTGCTTTTGCTAGTAAGGATGTAGAGCCATTCACCAGATGGACGAACATTAACTCAGCAAGGCTGAAGGATGAAACAGTCCGTGCGTTTTTTGAGGATGAAGATGAAGACGTTAAAACCGTTGAGGTGCTGTTACGGCCTCGGGTATTTATCCGGCTGTTGAAGCATGGCAAAGAGCGGACTGTAGGCGCACCAGAGTTCGTCACGCCACTGGTCACTTCTGCTCTGCTGAACCGCGAAGGTTTTTTGTTTCCCAACGCGCCGACGACCATTCCGCGTGACCTGCTTGAGCCACTTCCCAAAGGTACATTTTCAATCGGTGAGATGGCGCAATATGACAAATACAGAACAACACATGACTCAACCACCTTTGGTGTGGATGATGAGCATGAGCACTACGCGGAAACGGATGAGCAGCGTGAAAAGCGATATGAACGATACAAGAACCTATGGGAAAAATATCGTAAAGAGTCAGAAGAGCTTCTTCAAAACGTTGCTAAAGAATGGATTGAATCCCACGAGCAATATGAACTGGCTGAATATGGATATATAATCAAAGCTAACCGGGTTGGCGGGGCAAGCATACATATACTGCCTATGTATGACCATCTGCTGCTGAGCAAAAAAGAAGTGCCGTTGTTATCGCGCTTTGCCTCTAATGCAATGCCCCCATTAGAATCACTTCTGCCTGACAACGCCATGTTTAGCGAGCGTCTTGGGCATTCTGGCGATACATTTCCGCTGGCTTTGGCGCAGCGTGATGCTTTGAGTCATTACCTGACTCAGCAACCGGGCGATATGCTCGCTGTGAACGGTCCTCCGGGAACCGGTAAGACTACGCTGGTGCTTTCCATTATTGCGACCGAATGGGCCAGGGCTGCACTTAATAAGTGTGAACCGCCTGTAGTTATTGCTACGTCGACCAATAACCAGGCTGTAACCAACATCATTGAAGCGTTCGGTAAAGATTTTGGTTCTGGTACCGGGATAATGGCGGGGCGTTGGTTACCCGACGTGACCAGTTTTGGCGCGTTTTATCCGTCTTCCACTCAAAAAGCCGACGCTGTAAAAAAATACCAGACGGAAGATTTTTTTAATCGTATCGAATCCCTCGAATATGTTGAAGACGCCAGAGTTTTTTATCTGGAGAAGGCAAAGGCGGCGTTTCCGAACGAAGACTGTAGCTCTCCAGAGCTGGTTATAGCGCTTTTACATAATCGTTTAACTGAGATGTCTTTTCAGCTTAAGCAAATCGAGCCGGCATGGAACAGGCTGAATGCGGTTCGCCGTGAGCGGGATGCCATCAGCGAAGATCTCGACCAGTACATTGAAGATAAAAATGCGTTACTGCTTAACAGTACGAATGACATCACGCTTTTGAACCAGGGTAAAAAGCAGTGGCGGCAATATCGTGCGAATGAGTCCGTGTTATATGCGCTTTTCTCCTGGCTGCCTGTCGTTCGCACTAAACGTCACTATCAAATGAACTTCTTTTTAGAAGAGACGTTTGGCGCAAAAATGGTGGAGTTTAAGGGATCACTGCCTGAAGATATTGACGCATTTATAGAAGGTTTAATTTCCCAAGCGTCTAAAGAACAGGTGGGTTACCAAAAGGAGATCGAACTAGCCCAGGACATCTTCAGACGCGAAAGCGAAGCATCTCAGCGCTGGCGCGAGCTGACATATTCATTAGGGCACTCAGATGCAGATGAAGTGACCTTGTCCAAAGCGGATGAGCTGGCAGATACAGGGATCCGTTTCCCTGCGTTCTTACTGGCAACCCATTACTGGGAAGGCCGCTGGCTAATGGATATGGACGGGATTGATAATCTTCAAAAAGAAAAAAAACGTTCTGGGGCAAAAAGTGTTAAGGCACGCTGGCAGCGTAGAATGAAACTCACGCCTTGTGTAGTGATGACTTGCTACATGTTGCCGTGCCATATGAAGACCAGTGAGTTTGTTGGCGGCAACAAGAAATTTGACGACAACTATTTATACAATTTTGCCGACTTGCTGATTGTCGATGAAGCGGGGCAGGTCCTCCCTGAGGTTGCTGCAGCGTCTTTCGCACTGGCTAAAAAAGCCTTGGTAATTGGTGATACAGAACAAATTTCCCCTATCTGGAACAGCCTGCCAGGCATCGATATAGGTAACATGATGGAGGAGAATATCCTTCAGGGCAGTACGCAAGAGGAGCTTACTGAAGCCTATATCTTAATGAGTGAGTCAGGAAAAAGTGCTGCATCAGGCAGTGTTATGAAAGTGGCTCAGTTTAACTCACGCTATAAGTACGATCCTGACTTTGCCCGCGGAATGTACCTGTATGAGCATCGACGTTGCTTCGACAATATTATTGGCTACTGTAACGCTCTTTGTTATCACGGTAAGTTGCAGCCAAAACGAGGCGAGGAAAAGGAAACGATTTTTCCTGCGATGGGTTATCTCCACATTGATGGCAAAGGTGTAAAGGCAAACGGTGGAAGTCGCTATAATGCCTTTGAGGCTGAAACGATAGCGGCCTGGCTTGCGACTCATAAAGTCGAAATCGAGGCGCATTACGGAAAACCGATACATAAAGTGGTGGGTGTGGTGACACCATTTTCTGCACAAGTTAATGCCATAAAGTCATCATTACGCGACCAGGATATTAATTGTAGTGGTGATGAAAATTCCCTGACGGTAGGAACTGTGCACGCTTTGCAAGGGGCAGAACGATCCATCGTGCTTTTCTCACCTGTATATTCGAAACACGAAGATGGCGGATTTATTGATAGTGACAGCAGCATGCTGAACGTTGCCGTTTCCCGGGCTAAGGACAGTTTTCTGGTCTTCGGAGATATGGACCTCTTCGAGATCCAGCCGGGCTCATCGCCCAGAGGATTACTGGCGAAATACCTGTTTGCTTCCGCAAATAATGCGCTGCAGTTTGAGTTCAAAAAACGCCCGGATTTAAGTACTGCTCAAACACAGATTTCTACCCTACACGGGGCAGAAGAGCATGATGCCTTTCTCAACCAGACGTTTGACTCAATCGGGAAGAGCATCATGATTGTCTCTCCCTGGTTAATCTGGCATAAGCTGGAAGAAACCGGATTTCTGGCATCAATGAAACGTGCTCTTTCCCGCGGAATTGATATCACAGTCGTGACAGACAAGAGTTTCAATACCCAGGCTTCCAGTTATGATCAGCGGATAGAAAAACGGCAGCGCCTTGATGAAGCTCTTGGAAAGCTAGAAGAACTCGGTATATCAACCAGACTTGTTGACCGCATACACAGTAAAGTAGTCATTGGTGACGAAGGCCTCTTGTGTGTCGGTTCATTCAACTGGTTTAGTGCATCTCGTGATGAGAATTTCAAGCGTTACGACACATCGATGGTGTATGTCGGTGATGCTTTAAAAAATGAAATTAAGATCATTTATTCCAATCTGGAGCAACGCTTACTGGAATAAAAGTTGAGCCATTTCATGTCATTTTGGTGAATGATAACGTTACTCTATGAATTGATGATTTTTGAGTTTTATCATAAAGTCTCACTAGTTTCAGGCGGATGGAGGATATGGAAATGGCTCGTAATATTGCACCTGGATATTGTGTAGTAGATCAGCCGGGTTCCCTGGATTTTCAGGCACGATCACTTTTCAACAATGTCCATTCTCCGGCCGCTCAGATGTTTATGCAGATGAATGCTGACACGCCCTGGTTAAAGCCAGGGCAAATTTTGATTGTTGCAGACCCTGATACACCGGCACCTTTAACACTTAACGCTCTGGCTGCATTGAGACAGGCTAAGTCAAAAACGAATGAAGCTTTGATCGGCACCAGGAATGATGAAACTGAGTATCTGCACAAGTATTATGGACTTATCGCAGGCATTACAAGCGCAGGTGACAAAATCTTCGGCATAACCAGTGACGTTGGAGAAAAGTATTTTGCTTCAATTGAGCAAATACTGAAAAAGATTGAGGCAAGTTATCAAAATCAATTTCGTACACAAGGAACGCTGATTAGTCAGCAGTTTTTTGCAGAGCGTAATCAACTCTTTAATCAATTAAAAGAATTGGTTAACAAGCCATTATTGAAATCTCTTATCCGCTATTCGGTTAAATTCAAACCATACGAAGACATCCGTAGAGCATTAAACCTTTCTAGCCGTTCAATAGTTCACGAGTGGTCTACGGTTGGTATTGGTGCAATACCGGGTTATTCCACATTCGTGGGGAATGCTGCCAAAGCTGCACGTTTTCTTAAAAGCGGCGGCTACATTGGTATTGGTTTTTCTTTTGCGAACAGCACAAATGAAGTGGTCAAAAGCTGCACGACGGGCCGAGAGAACGAATGTGAAAGAACTGCTTTTAAAGAATATGGAAAGTTTATTGGCACTACAGCTGTTGGCTATGGTGGCGGGGCCTTAGGTACGTTTGCTGGCTTGGGTGTATGTGCGGCTATTGGTATTGCAACTGCAGGTGTTGGTGGCGTGGCTTGCGCAGCGGTTGGCTCAGTTGCTGGTGGTATGGCTGGTGGTTACGCAGCTGACTTGGGAATGGATGCACTCTATAAACATATTGGTCTTTAATTAAAATGAAAAGTTTTGTTGTTATCATTATTCTACTGGCAAGTATGGCGTTCATTCTTTCTATTATTGTGTATGCAATCAATAGAAAAAAATATTATGAGCTTCTCAGTCTTTTTCAGGAGAAATATACGCTAGCGGCTCCGTATGCTTACAGCAGCATGATTGGTTTTTTTGGTGTGGCCACTATGTCGTATTTTTTTATTAGACTAAGACAAGGGAAAAGAGTGATCTTTCTTGAAAAGGATAGTCGTGCTTATGATTTCATTGATGATAAAAGTTTTTATTTGATGAAATGGATGTTCCCTTTTTTTTATTTGTTTATTTTTAGTTTTTTTAGCTTCCTTTTTCTTATTCTATTTGCGCTAGTGCTCAATTTTAATGCTTCAGTATATACTTGATTTCCCAAGTCAAATGTTTGCTCTAATTTTTTGAAAAAAAGTTGTTTCTGGTTTTTATCGTGCGGTTATTTTTTTAATTTAAATGTTATTTTTTATATTATGATTATTTTAATTTTTTTAGGTGGGGATGATGTCAGAGAATAAGTTTGTTTTTTTTGATTATTTAAAAGCAATATTAGTGCTCTCGCCGGTTTTAGTCTTCTTTGGTTATTTCATCTTATGGTCTTACCTCGATAGTATAGGATGGGTGAGCCTTTTTCCTTCGATAGTTGATGGTGAAAGTACGCTGCTAATTATTATGGTCTCATTTTCTTTATTGTCTCTTTCGGTTATATTTGTTTTTTTTCTTCCAAGTCTTGTATTATTTCAGATGGGATTTTTTACGTTGCGAGATGAACTTTCACGTGTAATTAACCTTGAGAAGGTTCCTTATGTCTCGTGCGTGGTCTCTGTAATGGTGCTTATTATAATTTTTTGTTTTTCAGTTTTTGATTTCTTTTCTAAAGTTATTAAGGATAATATATTTTACCTATTAGTATTTTCTCTTGTGCCCTCTGTTTTATTTGTGGTTCATTCGATTTCTAAAAAAAGAAGTAAAGTTCACTGTTTTTATAAAAAGGGTAGGTTGGTTGAGAAAAAGTTTTTTCTGTGGGAAAAGGTTATCGTTACATTATTTATAGTAATGTCTGGGTTAACCATAACTTGCCCACTGTTATTTATAATGAAACTTAGTTCCGCATATAGCATAGATGGTTTGATAAATCTCTTTATTTTATCGACTGTCATAGTGCTGGTTTCTTTTTTTCCATCAATGCTTTTCTACTCCGGTGAAAAGTTTAATTTTAATTTGAAAAGCAAGTTATTTGCGGTTATATTACCTGTTTTTGCAATTTTCATTGTGTCCATGATAATGTTGCCAAATTTCTCATTTATCGTTGAAAGGGGGGCATTGAAATCTGTTGGTATGATAGATGAAAGTTATCATATATATTCATTAAGAAAAGCCAATTATACGTCTGATTTATTTCCAGTTTCCATCTGGAAACACGTCGATAACACTAAAGATAAATATTTATTTGTCAAAGCGACCGTACTTTTATCTGTTGGTAAGAAAGTTATTATGTGTCCTGATTTTGTAGCTAATGCGCGAAGTAGATACATTAAGTATAACTTGGATAACATGTTTTCTCGTGGGGAAAGCGTTTATTCAACGTATCTCAAGGAGATAACAAAAAGCTGTATATTAGTGGATGGGGCAGATATTAAGCAGTGGGACGCTATTTTGGATGGGAATAATTTATTAAACTAATTTTCATTGCCATGAAATTTTTTTTGATTTTTCATATTATTTATCTTTCGGAAAAGATAACTATTCATACGTTGAAAAATTGTTCTTATAAAAGATATTAAATTCTTTTTTGAGGAGAAGTTACAACCATTTCAAGTTTTGGTTCTGGAAAACATCAGAGAGTAGTTTCACTGAGATGGTAATGTAGCCTTTATACCTTACAAATTATCAGCAAAAATACTTTGGCCTTTGTTAAGGTCAGCTTTGATTAAAGCATTAGAGTTAAGGTCCAGCCTGCTCCCACCTCCGCAGGAGCAAGCCCCCTCAACCTCTTACCACTCCGTCAACCCAATCGCCTTCATCACCCGTTTTCTCTGCTGCACGGACAGCGAAGCCAGATCCTTAATCGATCCCACCCGCGTCCCGTTTATCACGTCCCTGGGTTTGAAGCTGATAATAATCTGGCACCAGGTAACCTTCACATCCAGTTGCACACCAATCGGAAAACCCGCTTCTTTTAGCCAGCAGCCCTTCAGCGTAATCGCTGGAACGCGGCGATAATTTGGAGTTCGGGTCACATAACCCACGGTCGCATAGCGCTGGGTATAGTTTGATGCTTTAGGTTCAGTGTGGCCTGAAATACAATCGAAGGCAGTCATGATTACTATTCCTCTAATAATAGTGATTGTGATCAGCGATGCGGATGTGTTGCCCCACATCCGTATCGCGCTAAATGACTGGAATATTTAAACAGGCAGGAGAAAACGCAGCGAGAGTGAAAATAGCAAACTGCGAAAGCGTACGCAGAAATTTCGCGCAAATCGCAACGCAATCGATCATTTTTAGTGGCAGATCTAAATTCTGATAGTGGCGAAAAGAAGGGGGAAATACCCGACCATTTCACGCGTTCTCAGCGTCAATCCGTTGTCCTGTTGCCCTGGCCTAAACCGCCTCCGGGACTTTCACCGCGTCACCAAACCCTGACTCCGAAATCCTTCATCAGCCCCTCGCACTCTCCTGGGATCTCCATAACAATTTCCACATCGGCACCGTCAACGCCTTTAGCCATCCACAGGATCAGCAGCTTCCGCTGGTGAAGCGTAATCTGATCGCCGAGCCGTTCGTGACCGTTGCCTCACCGCAATACTTACTGATGCCAGCTTGCTGACCGGCAGCAACGACTGGGCTTACGAGAACAATAAGGAACGTCCCTTTTTCAACATTCCCAAATCGCTTGAGATCTGTGACAGCACGCCGTTACGAAAATCGGTGCTTTCAGGGGCTGGGATTGCCTGCATGCCGGAATATGTTGTCCAGCGTGATATTTGCAGTGAAAAACGCATCTGCCTTTTTAAATAGATGAAATCATCGAAATGGTTATTAAACCTCTATTATCCGGCCCGCAGCCAAATAGCTGAAGCCAGATGGACAGCAAGAGAGATAGGCTCGTCGCCTGATATTGAAATCCTTTCGACTAATCCTGTAATTACGCAGAATGCTCTGCAACTATGAAGTCTGTTGATGATTACGAAGATGCAGTAAGACTCCGTTGTTACTTTATCCCCCTGTGTCGCCGTGCTCTTGATAATCTGGTATACAGACCCGTAACGCCCTTAACGTCAGGATAAAAATTGAAAGTCAGCGAAGAAACCCTTATGCAGGCCGGTTTCACGTCACGTGAGCTGGGTAGAATAAAAAACATGTCACAACGCTCTGGCGATACACTGGGCGAAGCGATTAACGACCTGGCCCGACGCTTTATTATTGCTGCTGTCGCCGTGACATTTTGCCTGGTCGTGTTCTTTATTCTGCTTGTTTTTGGCTCAGCCCAATCGGTTATCCCGGGTGCTCTCGGTCTGGCCTGTGGCGCTGCCGTTGCAGCATTCTCCCAGCCACCTGTTATCACTTACAAAGCCTGGCGTTTCAGACGGGCTCAGCGCGGCTGACCGTGTGGGCAAGCGGTAAATTTTTAGGTACGCGGCTGGCCAGCTCTTTATCACGTCATCACCTGGAGCCAGGTATTGAGAGGCTGTTCTTTATCGGTGCGGCTCTGATGTCTCTGGGCTTTATTGCCACCTTTCAGCAGACAGCATTGAATCTGGCGCTAACGTTCATCATTGTGGCGGGCATGGGTGATGGCATTGCGGATGTGTGTCTGATTTCACCTATTCAGTGCGAACCGGACACGCTGAGACTGCCGGTCTTTAGCCTGATGACCTTGTTGCAGATGACGGGCTTTGGTGTGAGCATGCTCATAGTTACCCCGTATTATGTATGGCTTGATCCTGAGCTGGTTATTATCATCTTTCATGGTCTTCCGTTGATGATAGTAGGCGGGTTCATGTGGCAAAAGTGATACAGTTAAGGGAAGGGAGATGTGCTAATAAACGACATCACAGATGTTTCCCCCCGCCATCCCGGTATTATATTGCCCACTGCCAATCGTAGGCAGATATTGCGTAAATCAGATAAAAGGATTTTGACCATCGTAGATGATGTTTATCTGATGAAAATGGATATCTTGCAATGAAATAACCTCTGTTACTGGGCTTGTAGAAGAAATAGGGTGAGTTTCAAGATGACGAGGGCTATTGAAAATAAAAACGATACAATACATAGCACTCAAAACATAGCGCTCCGCGCCGAGAAACAGTGAGACGTGAGCATCCCTGCCGTTCATAGCATCTTTAGCGTAGGTCAGATAAACCCCACTTTTGGCCTTAGTCCCTCTGCGGTCAGGATTTGGATTTGATGAGATTTTTCTCTGACTTTTTATCGCATCAAATCCTTCCTTAGATGTGTAATGGATGTAAACCGTTTTCCCGTTAAACATGCCATTATCGATGTGCATTTCGAGGCGATGATCTTTACTAAACACAGTTACTACTCCATTAATATTAAAAAAGATTAATGCTTGAGGGTAAGGTATAGAATCGTCAGATTCCATTTTTATCAGTCATTTTCGATTTTTTCAGAATTCATCACATCGTATTGCGTGCAGCAAGGCAACGCATTCTCAATGCGAATGGGGGACGCTCTTTTTCCAATGGCAGACTAAAATCATGAAAGCATAAGGCCGGCTCCATCCTTAATGACAACCTAGAGTGACGGTCTGCCATGGATTCCTGATTTTTTGTCGACAAGAAAGCGTGTCTTAACGTTTTATATCACCAGGGCAATCCGTTTCACTTTAAAGATCAACAGCGCATTGGCATTAAATTGTTTCCCCATACCACTCTTTAATCAAAGCGTTAAACCTGATTTGAGTCGCACGTAAATTCTGCTTTATATCTATCTAAATCATTACTATTAAAGTGTTAAGACGGTTTGTGACGGCACGTAATTGATTTCACCTCAGCGACACCAAAAACCCCACCGCCACCAACGCATAAAACCCCGTACAAATCACATCAAAACTGCGCCGCGCCCGATTGAGATACGTCTCCGCCGTTTGCGAAGCAAAATCCACGCATACAACCCAAATATCATCACGCCGGTTAGCGCGCAGATAGCAACCAGAACATAGCCCTGCCACTGTGGGGCCCGCGGGTCAGGCCTACGCTAGTGACGGTGAACCGGGTCAGGGCGGCTTTGGGATTCGTATGGTGCAATCCCAGCCCTTGCAGATAGTAGCCGCGTAAACGCGTGTGAGAACGGGCGGGACGTGCCGCCAGGTCGCCTGGGCGAAAGATGCTGCGCAGGGCTTTTGACGCCAGCCAGAGTAAACAGGCCGCGCCGGGTAGTTTTAGCCAGAAAATAAAACCGTGTTAGGAAACCAAACTGGCAGAGATGCCAAAGGCGTTCAGTAAGCCCCGGCACTGGGAACCTGAGATGACGCCGGGTGCCAGCACCAGTCCGGCCTGACGGCCGCAGTAGCGATGGGCAGATTGCCCGGTCCGGGCGAGGCGGTGCCAATGGTGTAAACCAGTGAGTTAGCTAAAAACTTAGCGGGGTTGCACAGGGGCAACCCCATTGAACCGCTAATGGCTCTGCTTACTCTCTTCGTCTTTATGCTTCTTCGCCAGGTAATGCCCTGCCGCGCAGCCCGCCACGGCACCGGCAACCGCATGGTGTTTAAGGTGACCGGCTACGCCGCCGACCAGCGCGCCTTTCAGGCAGCCTTCTGCCTGTGCCTGAGAGGCAACCGACATTAACAGGCCAAGCGTGACCACAAAAAGGGGAAGTTTACGCATCGTTTCTTAATCCTTATCGGGAGTGCTGTGTTTACGCTGCGACAATAACCGTAATGAAGCATGAGTGGGCAAAAAAGTGCAGGGCTGTTGTACGACGGTTGTAAAAAAAGTGGATAGACCCGATGGCAAAGGTCTGGCACAACGTGTGCCTGCGATAACTGGGGTTTGCGCAGGCAACACCGGGTTCAGGGCTTGCGCATAATCCGTTGGCCATATTCATCAGTGCCCGCCGCGCGCCAGCCGTGTTTTTCATAAAAACGTTCAGCAGGGGAACCTGTGTCGGTGGTCAACATCATCGACCGGGCCTGTTGTTGTCTGAACCAGTCGGTGATG
>Ga0153955_100303_pt1 | contig 29363 bp, 30 predicted proteins | sample TSFL039MetaG_FD_104744 | JGI IMG/M metagenome (GOLD analysis project Ga0153955, IMG submission 104744) | Attine ant fungus gardens microbial communities from Florida, USA - TSFL039 MetaG | ecosystem: Host-associated > Fungi > Mycelium > Unclassified | place: USA: Florida, Wekiwa Springs...
ACTAGTACTAAGACGCGGAGGGCTACAAAGAGCCCAATGTCTGGGGCATATCTACGGGAGGGAGGAGTATGGTGTGGGCGAAGTTGAATGGTGGAAGGAGGGGGTTGTAGTGTGTTCGAAAGTAGTGTTAGAGCTGTAATGAGAAGGGAGTAAAGAAATAAAGTATGTGCTTATGGGGCTGAGTTGTGTGTTGCTGCTGGGTGGCCGTCCTCAAGTTCCTCATTGAAGTGGTCCTCTGGCAGTCTATCGTCGATAGTGGGTTTGTGCCGGGTGGGTGGGCCTGTTCCTGACCTGGTGAATGCATTGGATTTGAGCAAAAACTCCGTGAGGGCTTTGATCCCTTTATGGGTGCCAAGGATGTCGGGGGGGTATATTGGAGGTGAGATCTCCTCAACTGATCAGTGTACCTGTCAACTGATACTACATCACCAATCTCCATCCACAATGTCCCATGTTATCTACACTTGCATCAAGTACGTTACTCAGGCAGACTTGGTTTCAGTTGACTCATCACTTGATATCAAACCCTCCAATCAGTTACAACTATTTGTCTGCCGTGTGACTATTTTTGGGGCTGATTGATTGGTTCTTGCCAGGTAGGTAATAGATAACATGCAATGTAAGCAATGTGCAAAGCAAATAGATGATTACAAACGTTAAACACAGACAATAAAATAAGGAAGCGCCCACATCACTACCTTGTTGAATTCACTATTCTTTCCAGATTAACTCCTACAGACCAACCCTACAGACCAACATCCTCGACAGGCTCCGGGATCTGCATCGGTACCAACCTCTCGCCGTGCACTCTGAACCTATACAAACATGTGTAAGCCCCCATCCCCCAATTGTCCAAAACCCTCAACACCACAATCCCAAAATCCATCTTCTTCTCTTTCACGTCCTCATCAACAACAAATGTCTGAACGTTCTTCGTCGCGGCGATATCGTATGTAAAATTGGCAATCCGGAGGAACGGCGGGTCATGTATTAATATCTGAGGATACTCTTCTTCCACGCTCCCTTCCTCGATTTCTCTTGGCCCTGCCACTTTCTGACGCGCTTCAATAACCTCCTGATGTTTCTTTGCATTCTCTTCACCTTCAACCATTCCCCAAACTTCACATTGTCTCGGCGCACTACCAATATCAAGCGCCACCTCTTTCGCAACATGATCAATAGTCACTTCGTCAATAATCACAGGAGTAGCAAGGCTAACACCCAGTTGACCTTGAGATCCAGCAAACGGCCAACAATAACCAGAGTGCGATTCATGATGTAGAGCTGTCACTGGCGGCCGACCGACAGCAGATCCGTAGCCTGAGAAAAAGCCAAGGATCTGACCCTTCAGATCACGAGGTTGAAGGTCAAAAGAAGTCGAAGTGAGGGATGGGATGACTCGAGCACCGCTAGAGTGCATCGCATAGTCCGTTCTGGCGATGGTATCTTTGCTGAAGAGAGAAATCGCATCATCAACGATCTCGGTAACGAAATTCTTGAGATCTCGTCCTCCAGGCACTCTCACCGTCGGAATCTTGGTATTCACACTGGTGGAGATCGCTTTTTTTCCGAGTTCAATAGCTTCTTTGACTCCACCCTCAATACCTCCAATCCGATCCTCCAATGCTCGCAATTTGACACGCGCTTCTTCGTCACTAATATGCTCCACACGATGTTGTTGGTGTTCTTGCTGTCGCTGCCTTTCCTGTGCCTTCAGCTGCATTCCAAGGGACTCGATGTCAAGCTTAACCGAGTTCACACTTCTCCCAAGCAAAAGTGCATCTTTAATCTTTACTTCTGACTCTACAAGACGCCTACTCTCAACTGTCACACGACTCTCGAGGGCTCCGAGTCGGTCTATGAGCTCTGAATGCGACCGAGCGCCGTCTTCTGTCTTTTCTCGTGTTTGTTCTGAGTCTTGCAAGAGTCCAGAGAGAGCGTGTTCTAGCCGCTGCAACCGTTCTGCAAGTTCAGTGATATCAGCAGCTGGGGCTTCTGGAGGGACATAGATAGGCCGTGACGATGGTCGGAAGAGTGACAGCGGTGGGAAATAAGATTTACTGTCTGTTTCCATTAGACCATACCAAACCCCGAACAAGAGTACCCCAATTGTGAGGATAACAATCACCGACAAATTGGACGACCGCAACCATAGGACTGGTCTAATAAATGCGCCGTCGTAGATGATCCCCAATATACGACCACAGACGAAAAAGAGACTTGTGACAAGGGATATGGATAGTTTCACAATCATCAGAAGACTCTTAATGATACCACGGACTAAATGGCCAAGAAGACTGCCGACAGAAAACCCATTCGGCTCTCTTGAAGACCGTGACGACGATCGAGGCCGGCGTCGAGATATAGATTTTTCATGACTTCGTGCACGTCTCTGGGGTGGTAAGCCAGGGAGTGCCTCTTCTGGGACCTCGGCTATTGAGGTGAGACCTTGCTCTGCTGTCCTGTACGAAACATCATGTATGGATGTATCTTGGGCCCTTTCAAAAATGAGGGGTACTGAGAGGCGTGAGGATTGAGATATGGAACGTGGGACAGACAAGCGCCGCTGAGTTTGAGTCAATTCCTAATTTCATGAGGAAATAGACGCTCATAAGCAATATACAAAACGCACAAGTTCAATGCTGGATTCATCAGCACTTTCATTTTCTTCATCATCTTGACCAGTAACATCGGACATGTTCCCTCGGTTCTTCCGTTTCTTTTTCCTGTCTGTAGAAAGCACTGGTAGAGTTGTCAAAGGCCCTCCAACTAAGTCATTCTTCTTTTTCTTTCGTCTCTTTCTACGTTTGTCTTCGTCAGAATAATCATCATCAGTGCTTTCTACTTCAGATACGGGGGGCTCGTAAGCTCGGTTATCCAAAGGCATTCGACCACGTTTCTGGATTGGAACAGGACCCCGTTGAGGCTGTTGGAAATCCTCAAATTCCCGCTCCTCCGTTGAATAGTCATAGCTTATGTTATTAACGGGATTTTCGTTTGACGAATTAGAACGGTCTTCTAGTTCAAGTGATAACTGCCGCACGTAGTAGGTTGCGGGTTCGAGTATGTTCTTTGCAGCATCCACGACGTGCTCAAAAGGGCTTTTCCCTCGTCGGGTCGCTGATGCAGAAGCGTTTGCAGCGTTTTCGCCTTCCGAATTGGGAACTGAAAGATTTTTTGAAGTTGGTCTCCTCGAGAGAGGGGGGCGTGAGGGAGGACGCGGGGGTGCAAGACGCCGAAGATATGTCCTTTGAGTTTCTTTTTCATATTCCACTGAGGTGCTCCGAGGAAGATTTCGGCGTGTGGTACCAGAAGCCCACGCATTGTTGGGATTAGAGGCTGGGATCATGTTGCTTGTAGCAGCGAGGTGAAGAACGTTGGCAAGATTGACAGAAGTACCGTGCACTGACCACTTTTCAGGCTGTGGAAGCTCAGTAGTGATCTGTGAACCTCCTGCACGATTGGTGATGGCCTCGCGCTGATTGATCTTTGCAAAGTGGTCGGAGTCCTGAGCGGAGGTACCAGGAACGGAGCGCTGAGGGGGTAGAAGGTGAGATTCTGCAGTCGGTGCGCTGAAGAACGATCAATTATAGTCAAGTTGAAGGAAAAAATAACGAACCTATGAGAGCTAGAAGTTGATAGACTGGACTGTTGAGATGGGTTTTTTCCAAGAAAAGTGTTGTGATCGAGACGTTTTCCCTGGCCAAGAGGTGTTCCTGTAAATGACATATAACTGTTCCCGTAGAACAGCAAATGCTCTCGTTGGTTCAAAGCAAGATAGATCAAGCAATGTTGCACACGGCATTTGTTTATATCCCACGCTATTCACGTGCTCACCCGCCTTGCGATCATATCAGGCACAACGCAACGCTCCTGTCGCGATGCTGGTCATTGTGGGACTTGGTTCCTGTATTGAAGAGAGTTTATTTTCCAGAAGAGAAAGAAACATATGTCATGAATTAGTGTGACAGGACAGTTGATTTTCGGTCATAGTCCTGGCTATTATTGGTAGCCTGCTTGCCTATCTTCAACTTTTGCACCCCGTTACTTGTAACAATTAAAGCAGTCAAGTAGATCGTTTCAGGTAGTGGATTGCTTTGAATGTAATCAAAGTGATGCATTCATAACTACGACAGGAAGTGGCTCGGAGAGAATGTTTATCCCCTGATCCCGCGCAAGATCTATTTTTGTTGAGATTCTGACCAGTCCGTTTCTGCAAATTGTTAGGTATACTTCATGAGGACGACAATTCGTTTCTGAGTTGTAAAGTATTCATCCGGGCCTATAACCAGGAACTAGCTGATTTTCTTCATCTAATATCTCAGATATCTCGCTCATTTATCTCCAGTAGCATCAACTACCACAAAGTATCTATTACTAATCTGATGTGGCATCTAGATGCTTGCGATCACGCACAAATACTGACAACAGATCCGCACAAAAGATAGTTCTTGAGTACAGGGCGGACCTCAGACCAATCTGGACGGCAAGTCGTTGAAGCGGGTGAGTCATTTATTCATCACCTTTCGCCGGTGATGAAGGACCGAATCTCTCCCTCTTTCTTCGAACCAGCCTCGCTGAACATGCCAGTATACAGGACAATATACCTAGTCTTTAGATGCAAGCCTGCTGCAATCCGTTGATAAACTCAATATTTGCATCATAGTCATTTGCATTCAGCCGTGGGATGGTCACTTCCGTTGAAAAATCTACCAACAAGGAATTTGTGGTTCATCTACTTCTAAGCCTCGATGTCCGCCTTTAACTTCATACCAGCTCAACTGCTGCCTTGATTTTGCTTTCCAAGCTCAGATGTCTTCGACGCTCGTACAACATCTTCATAGTCACAGTCTTCGCTCCTGGAGTCAAGGCTTAGGCCCATCAGTCACTGGGACGGCTACTCCAACTTTTTTTCCTTTTTTTGCTCTGGTGTTAGTGAGCTCCTGTTGCACCTCGTTCCCCCCGAACCGCACTTTCCAGACATCAATCAGCTCCTTAGGGATCCTTTGGAACAAATGAGACGTTGTTCCTATCTGATGACCTGCAAGAATATCGTTCGATAATCTCGATGGAACAGTTCGATCTGGAGCGTTAAGTTGCCTGAGGATAGACTCAGAGGTGGCAGGCATGAAGGGATATATGAGGACGGAAAGAACGTATATGAGATTGGTAGCTCTTGAGATGACCTGTGCGCATCGTATAGGATTGTTGGTCATCAACTGTTTACCGAGACCGGAGGACTGGAGGTAACTATTTCCGCGCATTGATATCAGCATGACAGTTTGTAGACCTGGGCGTAATTTCACAGCCTCCATAGCATTGATGTAGTCATTCAAGAGACTGTTGACGTTCTCAATAAATTCTGAATCGAAAGCGTCAATGGAAGAATATGGACCGGGTGCGTCCTTGCTATCGGGGATAATGCCCTCATACTGTGATGAGACGAATCTGAGGGTACGATTAACAAAATTTCCGAAACTGAGACAAGATTGTAAGCATCATAAGATGTCTCTATGATAGTGCCATTTACTGACTTGTTCAACAGGACATTGTTGTTCGCAGCAACCTGAAGCAAAGAGGTTACATTATGGGAATGGAAGACAAAAACTTCTTACACAATCATCCCAGGAAAACATAGCGTCAGCTGTCTCTGGCCGTGTAGACAAAAGATAATACCTCCAAACAGACGAAGGAATTCCGGTTTCCTTTGCGCCAGGACCAAATACACCACGGTTCTTGCTCTTTGAAAACTTACCACCTTCATAATTGAGGTATTCTGTTCAGCGGTCGGAAACTCTGACTCATTGAACTTTGTTCAATTAGCTTACCCGTCGTTGAGAGATGATGCAACTTCGTCCAGTCACGGCCATCTCCTATTTGAATTGACGGCCAATAAACGGTGTGAAAGTAAACATTATCCTTGCCCATGAATTGATAGAGTTTGACATTTTGCGGGTTAAACCACCATTGTTTCCATTGGGGTGTAAGATTCGCAGTTATGCTTGGGTATCCAATAGGAGCGTCGAACTGATGAGTATAAGAGATGTTGACGAGACCACAAGAGGCCGTGACGTACCCAAACATCTGGCAACTATTTAGAGATGGGGAAGGCTGTACTGATTTTGGGACATACAAAGAACTTTCCCCCTCATTCCATGCTCATCTTCTCCTTCTACAGGGACAGGAACTCCCCATGAAAGATCGCGAGTCAGAGGAGTAGGTAGCAAGCCACTTTTAAGGCGAGCATCGATAATCTCTCCTTCATGGTTGACAACGGCATTCTGTGACCACTTGCCGACTTTGGATGATTGCTTGATCCACTCCTCAGTGCGTGGTTGTATGACATCAAGTTTTAGGTACATGTGGACGGATATCTTTGTCGTAACTTTGTGTGTCTTGTCGATCAAGCAGCGCGGTTCATTCAACTCAACAGCGTCGAGCGTTCTACTGCAACCGTCGCATTGATCACCACGAGCATCCTGGATTTCGTGAGAATTACATAGCCTTACTTGATGTTGACACACCTCATATCTACAATGGGGACAGATACCCTCTACGAAACGATCGGCAAGAAACCTAGAAGGATCTTCAGATCAAGATTATTCGCGAGAGTTTCATGATGAGATGAAATTACTTTGAACAGCCCTTGCAGTATGTTTGCTCCTTTTCGAGCTTTTCTAGCAGCCCATGATGGCCCAGGTTCAGGAATATTTCCTGCGAGATTCTGAGATGACATCAGTGCAAGTCTAACATAAGATCAGACGAATAATTTGACTCAGTATGTTGTGGTGTTGAAGTGCGACCAAAGTAATCAAATCTGATAGTAGATTCGGTATCACGGCCTATTAATGAAAACGATAGGCGTACCCAATGTCGAACCAATCATATGTGTCTTTGTGAAGAGCATGGTACTTGTCGCACAGTACTTTTGGTGTGAGGCCCTCTTTGAGCGCTTGTGTTTCTGTCGCTGTCCCGTACTCATCTGTCCCACAGATATAGAGAGTCCTACGATTTCTCGTCCCTGAGAAAAGTGTCAACAGATATCCATGATGACCAGCATGTACGAACGGCTATATCTACTCGGTACTTGAGATCGGGTGGCCTACAACTTAGTGCCGACACATACCTACTGTAAACGTCTGCACTGAGCAAACTGCCAATGATGTTTCCTATAGGTACTATGAGCATGCTTGATGTAGTATGAAAATTCAGATCATTGACCGAGATGTGGTACATTATTGCAGTACGGTAGGGCAGAAGTGACAAGCACGTTTTCTTCGTCCTCTTTCGGCAATCTGGATTGGTTGCGTTAGAGATTCACAAATCATGAGTCATAGCCGAAAGCATACTCGACGGATTGACCGGGCGGGGCTACTGTACGAAGAACATCCTGTATGATTGTGTGAGCCATGAATCCCAGCGCAAAGATCGTGGGCGAAAATTTGAAGGCAGAGATATCGAGAAAGATAAAAGGTCTGATCCGGGGTCCTCATCACATGTATCACTCAATTATCTAATTTTCTGAGCTCACTGTGATATCGTTGACACACGATGAATAGTGTGGCTGCAGCTTGAGCTGGTACACAGATATGTGGATTGTATCGGCTCAAGTTGCACTTGACATACAGTTCAGTTGATTGTCGATAGAAGATTTCTTATTTCTCTATTTGCTTGTACATATTTAAAAACGACTATCAGATGTTTGACAATCGAAGTGCACCTGAGAGTGGAAGAAATACAAGCACATCTTTCAATTGAAGGCTTTGGATGGTGATCTAATCACTCGTGTCACGGGCGTTAATGGGACTCGTACCATTTGCGGACGTTACAACAGCATGCATAAATCCGAGCGCTTATAATTGACACTCTACTCTTCACTTCACTTCGTCCATGTCGTGGCTTAGGTATGTAAGCTCGATCTCTATGGTTTATCTTCTTTAAGGCAGATGCAGATGTGCTATCGGGAGTCTCTCCCGCCCATTCTCAGGCGCGCAGCCTGAACTTACTCCCAGAGCAGTCATGATCGGGCTTGCAATTGGTTGTGTCGTCTGTTTCACGAATCTAAGTCTGGGGCTTCAGTCTGGCTGGATTTCCATGTGGGTAGCTCTTTTCTGCCCATTTCTTGTAGCCAAACTCACACTCATCCCTCAGGATGTCCATTCAGTCTGCGCTAATTGGTTTCCTTATTTCCCGAATGCTTAGGACACCATTGACACCCCAAGAGATCATCGTTGTCCAGACGACATCTGTCGCAACTGGAACTATGCCTTTGGCCGCCGGCTTTGTTGGTATCATACCAGCTCTTGGATTGCTCTCAGAGGAGAGAGATGGAACTCCACCTATCCATTTGTCCTGGCTTGCAGCTGTAGGATGGTCATGTTCAATAGCCTATTTTGGGTGCGCTCAGAGTCTCCCTTTTGACAATTGTCTGACCCGTCGTTTCACAGAGTATTTCTCTCTCCCCCCATCCGCAAACAAGTGGTGTGTCACCCATTTAATCCATAAGCTACAGGATAATTGATGTTCGAACCAGGTGATTGAGGAACAGTTACCGTTCCCATCGGGCACTGCAACTGCGCAACTGATCAACGTATTACACCGACTCCCTCCACCAGACACATCAATAAGACGAAGACGCGGGTATCGTGAATTGGACACGGAGGCAGAGAACGAGGAAGTGGAAAACGTAGGGGCTACTTCACCCCATGCTCCTGGTCACGACGAAGAACGAGTGATGGTCGAACAGGACGGATGGCATACTCTGATTTGGAGCTTTACTTTTGCTGCATTGGTTAGCGTAAGTACCCCATGTATTCCTTGGAGGATACGCCTCATCATAACCAGCTTGCAGCCTACTTCTTCCCAATCTTGTTCGCCATACCGCTTTTCGGAGGTTATCTAGCGAAACAATGGCTCTGGTACTTCACCCCGAGTTTGTCATACGTCGGTCAAGGCGAGCCTTTTGCCTAGTAATACTTGAATTATCTGGCTTATGTCATGTCCAGGTATCATCATGGGATTTCCTACCACTTTGAGCATGAATCTGGTATGTCTTAAATTAAATATGACGCGTTAGTCTGGCTGATTCTCATGCAGGGCATGTTTGTTGGCTGGGGTATCCTTTCCCCCCTTTCAAAATATTCAGGTTGGGCCCCAGGCCCTACAGGAGATATGTCATACGGTGCTCGTGGATGGATATTGTGGACAGCCCTTGGCATCATGTGCGTTGATAGTCTGATATCTTTGCTCCCGGTGGCAGTAGAGTATATTGTCGACCTTGTTCGGCAGCGTCGAATTCGTCTTTCGGAGAATGGCGATACACAAAGTGTAGACAGCGAAACTGAAACCGAAGATCGACTAGTGCCAACAGATTGGGTCGTTTGCGGCGTTCTGAGCAGCATCATTATCGGAACTATCTTAGTCTGGTTGGTGTTTGGAAACGAGGGTATTAAACCATGGGCTACTGTGCTCGGGTTCATGCTCGGAACGCTGTTGAGTATTATTGGGTAAATCCTGCTGATTGTGATAATAATCATCCGGCTGACTCGGTGACACCAGTGTTCGTGCTCTCGGAGAAACAGATCTGAATCCCGTTTCCGGCCTTGGAAAGGTCTCACAGCTCTTCTTCGCCTGGATTCAACCGGGTAATGTTGTTGCAAACATTATCGCAGGCGGTGTAACAGAAGCTGGTGCACAGCAGTACGCCAACCCTTCTCGTTTTTCCAAGAGTATTGCTAATGCTTTCTCCAGAGCCGGTGACTTAATGCAAGATCTCAAAACGGGACATCTATGTCATGCGTCACCACGAGCGCAGTTCTATGGACAACTGATCGGTTCTTCTGTATCCATTATTGTGACCGCAACGGCATTTATCTTGTATAATCATGCCTATACTATACCGGGACCATCTTTCCCCGCGCCTACCGCATATGTCTGGTTAAGTCTTGCAAGACTTCTGCGTACGTGTGTATGATAAGTCATTTTATATTGCCAATTGATTGATTCAAAGGTGACGGTCATTTACCGGAGAAGAGTACTCTATTTATGACCGTGTTTGCTTCTGCATTCGCGGCCCTAGCGATATTGAAAGTTTATGCTGTCCGCCGTCAGTCGTGTTGGGTAAAATGGATTCCATCTGGGGTTGCATTTGCTGTCGGTTTCTTGAATACGCCGTCGTTCTCGATCGCGAGATTGATTGGTGGTATCCTAGAATATGTCTACCGAACTAAGTATGCGAAGGACAAACATGATATCTGGTTGATTGTGGTAGCCAGTGGATTTGTCCTTGGTGAGGGAGTTATCAGTATTGTCAACTTGGCTTTGAGGCTTCTTGGTGTCGGGGTTGCCAGTTGTTGGGGCTGTGGACATGGACTTTGTGGAGGTTGTCCAGTTCCTGCATGATTCTGTACCTACATAGGCTCCAAAATTAACATTGTAGAAACAGCCTAGTCATTTTTGGGTGATACACGTTGAGCCACGTTTGCACTTGATGGTGATAGCCCAGTGCAGTAAGAGACTCTGCATCCTTGTACCATGTCCCGAGTGGCCCTCGCGGGTATTCCTGCGCTGACGTTTTACAAGGATTCATGGACTGAATCACGCCGGACGAGTCCGATTTCTCAATTGACCTGCATAGGCAAACCTTGCCAACTCTATCAGCCAGAAGTTGTTCGTTGCGTAAACCTTGGGGGATCTGGAACGGATGTTGATTGGAAGGTATGTTTCATTGCAGCTGCTATGTTGTATATCTACAAAGTCTAACCCCTTGGGCAAGTGTGAAGCAGATTTACCGGAGGCCCTCAGGTTTGGGAAGGTGGAAGTCTCGTGTGAAGGTTGGTCAAGGGCTGGTGATCCATACGTTCTCAAAGGTCGTTAATGTTCATGTTTTACTTCTTAATATCCGTTCTGATAAAACCCCAGGTTCGTGTGGATTGCGGTACAAGCTCGTCGAAGTCCCTGGCGCTCTTCGGAATAAAGGAGCAGGTTCGTATTTCTCATCTTTCGAAGGTAAGTTTGGATCTGTGCACAGCTCGGACTGATGGGACTACACATTCTCACTTTCGCCCGAAGGATACAATTGGAAAGATGTCATATTCTATTGTGTCTGGGTCGGATTTCTGTTGTTCATTACCTACAATATCTTGAAGTCATGCTTTCGCCGAAACAACTGGGGCTTTGCTCGCAGAAGTGGGTCGGGTTCTCGACCTGGAGGCGGTGGAGGCGGTGGGAGATGGTTCCCTGGAGACTATCGTCGTCCTGATCCGCCACCACCCTATGCCAAAGATAACGGCGCGGATGGTGGGTGGATGCCTGGTTTCTGGTCAGGTGCTGCCCTCGGTGGACTGGCGACTCAATACTGGAACAATCAGCGGCGGAATGAGACAACGGCATATTGGAATCAATGGAACCAAATCCCTCTGCAAAATCCGGGACCGAGCATGTTTAGCTCTAGTCGACAGCCGGCGCAATTTAATGATAATGTTCATGGAATAGGATCGGATCTTGGACCGATGAGATCGAGTACGGGGATAGGAGGATCTGATGTTCGATGAAACCTGATGTTTCGGTCAAATCATAGGTGCATATTTAAAGGGACTTCGTCGGAATGGACTTTAAGCCACAAGAAGTGTTGCAACCACCGAGTAATTTCCAACGGCATAAATAACATGTATAACATGTTGTGAACAAGAATCACTTTTTTCATTTGATGGTAGTGCTAATCTTGTCTAAGTATTATCAGACAATATATTATCTCTCAGTTTTAGTGACATATAATTCTAGCAAATCTGTTTGTAAACCAGACACCTAGAATTTTCTCACTCAAATGGTACACGCTTGAAGAATAGTCCTTTGCCGACAAGGATACATTCTCCGTCGAGGGACTTCATTGGTAGGTGAGTTTGCTCGGTACATGTGTTTGTTACAACCGTGAAGGGAACGAAAAAAGGGATAACCATCCCAAGGGTTGACAGTTACGGTCCGAAGCGCTATCCCAAAGCCCGCCGTAGCAACCGTTGGTACTTGAACCTCCAAAATAATCATGATAGCTGCAGTGAGATTTAAGAGCAAGATTTGACATCTGCTCGGGGTTGGAGAGTGCTAGATTTGGATTGACTGTTGTCGGTTAGCCACTCCCGAAGTCGAAGATCCTGGCTGCAATGTAACCTATGCAGTAACTAATGGGTCCTCAACATTTTCGTGCATTGGTAAAAGGAGACTCGGACCTTCATAGTAGCGTCAGTCCCCTGCTATTACCGGACTATTTTCAAGAGCATGAGGATAGAATAATCCATATAATTCTATTGTGCAAAATTGATGAATGTCTGATTATGATAATTGTCATGGATATCAGGACTGACAGGACCCTTTCCATGGTATGAATGTTTGTCAATCTTGCGGTGGCATAGACAGGCAGTCCAACTGTAGTCAAGGCCCGGTCGTCATACACGCGATCAGTCAGGAAGATAGCCTTTGAGATTTTGTGTCATATACTGAGTCAACCCGGTGGACCCACTCCTGCAGTTTGGATCTGAAGACCTCTGCAATCTTATGACCTCGGCTCTGTGTGTTTTGACTGTTTTGAATGATGAACGAAGCTTTTCACCCTCTTCATTCCGGGATGCCAATACCTCTGGATCGTGATAACGGCCCAGTGTTCAATGAGATTATAGTTATCCCGGTGCCTGTTCTTAACCAGATCAGTCGGCATTGCCAGTGTTCTTGATCAAAAAGCAGTGGCCTCAAATGTTTGACTAGGTGAATAAATAGCAATCCCAAAAATTCCCACAATACTGGAGAAACCCAGGATCAAAGAAATAACACCAAAAATGTTGTTAAGAACCTTTGGCATATTTTCTCGGAGATATGCATCGGAACGGCAGAAACCATGGTCTCTTTCTATGCTTACGTGGGAAGGAAAGGCTTGTCCATGTGACAGTGCTGGTCGGAGAGATATTCGGGAATTCAACGGACGACGCAATGCTTGGCATATTCAGAAGACTTAAAAGGTGGATGGAATACAACGGCCCAACCTCGAGAAAAGTTTGGGAATCAAATGAGGTATACTATCACCTCCTTGATTGCAGCCACAGCACTCTTTATACCCACTGTCAAGGGTGCTCAACCCATCTACGCTCAATGTGGTGTACGCCTTCTTTTTGACCGAGTCCCCGGGCTAAATCATGTACCCCATTGGTAACTAGGGCATTGGCTGGAACGGTGATACCACCTGTGTATCAGGCTCTGTTTGTACCAAGTTGAACGATTGTGAGCAGGCTCATGTTTCCTAAGCTGAACAATATTGACGTGGTATATAGATTACTCTCAGTGCTTGCCTGGAACACCTTCGACGACCAGTAACCCTGGTGGTGGCACATCGACTACTTCCGCACCCAGCAATGGACCTACAGATACCCTTTGCAGTGCAACGAGGACCAAATTCACCTACTTTGGTGTAAACCAGTCTGGGGCAGAGTTTGGTGATGGCAAGATTCCCGTACGCTTATTCCTGCCAAAGCGGATAACTGTCATTGACCACCTTCCAAGGGTGTCCTCGGAACCGATTACACCTGGCCTAGCCCGACTTCTGTTGACTATTTCGTTGGGCAGGGCTTCAACATTTTCCGAATCCCCTTCATGTTGGAGCGTCTTGCTCCTCCCGCATCGGGAATCACTGGCGCTTTTGATAGTGCCTACTTTAGTGGTTTGAAGACTGTGAGTTCGTTTATCCCGTCCACTTGGAAGGTTTTTTACCTCCCAGCTTTAGATCGTTAGCTACATCACAGGAAAGGGCGCTTTTGCCATCATTGAACCCCACAACTACATGAGATACAATGGCGCTATTATCTCAGACAACAATGCGTATGCCTTTCAGCTTGAGCAACTTCTCCACCCATCTGATCGTGTTTATCTAGGTTCGCCACATGTAAGCTTCCACTGTGATGTAAATAGATTGGTTGCTCAATCCATTTATCTTTCCAGTCTGGACGAATCTTGCTAACCAATTCAAGTCGGATAACCATGTCATTTTTGACCTCATGAATGAACCCAATGGCATCGACGCTGGCGTCGTATATCAATCGGTGTGCTACCTCCCAATAACCTATTTTCTATGACTCATAGGGTTACAGATGCAAGCGGCTGTCAATGCTATTCGTGCCACTGGTGCTACCCAGCTCATTCTTGTTGAGGGCACCTGTGAGTAATACTCAATCTGCTATTGCTGATTAGTGATACTCTCAAAAGCCTGGACTGGGGCGTGGACTTGGTCTTCTTCGGGCAATGCCGCTGCCTTTGCTGCCCTTTCTGACCCGATCGATAACGTCGCAATCGAAATGCATCAGTACCTTGACTCCGACGGCTCTGGCACCTCTGACACGTGTGTCTCTTCGACTATTGGTGCTGAGCGGGTGGAGGATGCTACCCAGTGGCTGAAGAGCAATAACAAGAAGGGCTTCCTTGGTGAGATTGGTGCCGGTTCAAATGATGTCTGTATTGCTGCCGTTAAAAGTGCTCTGTGCGCTCTGCAAACTGCTGGTGGTGTTTGGATTGGTGCCTCGTGGTGGGCAGCGGGTCCCTGGTGGGGTACTGTAAGTGTATTTCTTGTTCATACGACTGAAAACTGATCCGACATAACTGTCTAGTACTTCCAATCTATCGAACCCCCTAATGGTGCTGCTATCGCTCGCATTCTTCCCGAGGCTCTCAAACCCTTCCTGTGAATAAAATAATTGTGATCATCCATCCCAGAGTACTTCGGGCTACGTTGTTCGCTCTTATATAGATAGGTATCATTTCAATCCCAAGATCTTAACCACAAGTCCATGAATATGTAATTGAAATCAGTCAATCTGATGAATATTTTGGACTTGAAATTAACTAGTACACATGGGACTCACTAAGGCTAATCCTACCCTTACCCTTACCCTTGATCTACCCACCTCTGGACTCAAGGATATGACTAAGGCTAACCAGGGATGATGAGTAGCCACTGTGATCTAACTCCCGGTTATCTTTATGCTGAGAAAAGACAACATCAAGGTGCACTAGGAGTGGTGTCAAGCATCAGGTCAGGGTCAGCATCATTCTTTTTGTTCCCAGTCAATTCCTCCATCTGTAACTCCTGTTGTATAAGCAAATTTGTAAAGTGCTAGATGTACCATCATTCCATGGAAAAGCTGGGATGACAAAGTAGAATAAAAAAGAAATTAATTCTTGTAATGTCAATATTCTAATACCACATGTGTAGTGTTGAGTTATGAATGGTCTTTTTGAATGTCGAATGTTGAAGGAATACGGTACCACATGAATATCTAGTGTTTTGCGTCGAAGGAGGATAAGGGTAACTGCAGGTAGTCATCAAACTACCTCAGAATGGGCTGTAAGGCTGGAGGTTATTGTTTCTTTAGTGTAGTGTATATGACCTCAATTCAGGTCTAATTTCCTGACAAGCACCTGATCATGTGCTTAGGCATCCGGAGGATAGTATAAGAGAAAATCAAGCAACGAGTGAAAAAAGGGAAATCGAATAAAGGATTGTCCCGTACCAAGTCAAAGGTCCGAAAATCACGAAACTACGTTGTGAAAGATCAATGCGAATAAGGAGCAAGGGTGACATATATCCAGTATGACAGCGAGATGCGTGGTATAGAATGTAAAATGAAAATACACGTGTACATACAGAATTATTAAGCGCGCGGATGATTAATGCACGTCCGACACGTCTGTGCTCACGGTTCGAGTCCGGGGCGGCGAATTACCCACACCGTTATATTGATAACTGCCAGCTTTGTTCATGCCTCTGTCCGTTTGTTGATAAGATAACGATTCCTGCTCATCGACCGTTATGCTGCTATTATTCAGTCCCGCGTTGAAAGAATGGGCCTCGACGTCGGCATCGGGGTCGGCAGTGTTGAGTGGAAAATAAGGCGGAGTAGACGCAGGCCAAACGCCAGCAAGTAATAAAACTATCATGAACAAAAAGCAGGCTGCTAGGACAAATATAGCCTGAGGAAAAGACGCAACAGTCGCGCCGTACACCACCGCGTAGATGGTCGGCTATTTTAATACTAGTAAGGAATGAAGCAAGTGCAGGAGGGACGGAACTGACCGAAACAATGTGAGCAATGGAATTGAGTACACCAAATGCACCGAACAAAGCCCCTGCTTGATCAGCAGCACCTAGAATATGCAGGCATATCGCCCCAAGGGACTGTAGTGCTGGATTACCTCCACTTGTGAAGGATGACAAACACGAGAGGACGACAAAAAGAGATTGGGATTTGTTGGATACGGTTGCAACGAGAGCATCTGCAAGTCCATCAACGAATAAGGATATTTGAGCGAGGTATTTGTCAAACACAAGCTCTGCCGCTATGTCTGATGGGGAAGGCGAGGGTCCTGGAGCAGATGTGGGCTTGGGCTTTAGGTAGTGTATGATGACTAGAAACGAGAATTAGCATCGAACATACAGGATAGACCCGGAAGGTACTCGCTCGGAAGCACGACAAGGAGGTTGAGGGCTCTTGAAATCCATAATATTGACATGTAATATCCAAGCTTTGTTTAATGAGTGCTGGAGAAAATCGTGGACATATCCTACCATACCTGTGCGGTTGTCCAGGAGTATACGTGTTGAGCATAGAGATACTTAGCTGCATAAATCCCCTGGTGTCTGTTCAGTCGATTCTATGAGTAGTGGGCGGTCACTACTCACAATAGAAACACAGTAAAGGAAGAAGCTCAATCCTACGAGAGTCATGTTCCAGCTTCTTTTATTCGTCTCTGGAATTGGCTTTAAGGAGAATATAGCGATTGGGGAGAGGAGAGCAGCCATGAATTTTTTCAACAAACGTCGTGAAGCCTGAATCGGGGAAGTTTTGAGTTCTAAAAAATCTCTAGCATAGACACTTGGGTCATCATGTGTCGGAAATCTTGATTCGGGACAGATGAAAACTAGATAGAGGATTGTGGAAATGAGAAGCATAATGCTGGAAAAGAAAAAAGAGCTGCTGTATCCTGTCTTAGGGAGAAAGAGGCCGCTGAACTGTAGAAAATATGAGCTGAATTCCCGAGAGAGGCGTGGTTAAAATCACCCATGGACCGAACGAAAGACCGACAAAGACAATCCCTTGAATTGTAGAGAAAATCTGTGATCTGATCAACGTGAGTACAAAAATTATAGAGAAGGTTGTATCTAACCTTGAACCTGGTCTTGTACAGTCGGTGACATAACTGAAATGGGGAGGATGAGAGCGGAGCAACCTCATGGGGGCTGGAAACACGAACGCATGAAAGACACCGTTAAAAGTGGAGAGCCCGCCAACGAAGCCTTCAACAACCGGACCGACTAGAATCAGCTGCTCAGCATGCTTGAAGAAAATGGTGTTTGGTTGCATGACGAGTACAAACACAGCCTCCCTGTCATTAATAGTGAGCTGACATCCAGGTGGGGTAGAGCGAAGACACGCACATCAGGAGTGCTCCCGAGATGAAGATAATTAGGATGGGCTTGCGTCCATGGGAATCACCAAGACGACTCCAAAAACCTGTTGAGATAGCACTAAGAACACTCATTGTTGTGACTACAGCTGATACAGGCCGTAAGTTTGAAGAGGGCAGCTGACAAGGAATAGGCGATGACAAACCTGCCTGAATTTGTGCTGCCCGGGCCTGGACAGTAGAGCTCTCGCATCCTATTGGATCTGTGAAGTTGGCGTCTGTTCTCCCTTCATTGAGTGCCCGACATGCAATTGCCTTGTAAACTTGGATCCTTGGAGACGCTGTGATACCTCTCTGAGACGAATTGTGAGCTTTTGAACTAACAAGGAGGAACACACGTACCGACATTGAGAAAATTAGAACTACAGGAATAAGCCTAGAAAGTTGGGTGCATGAGTCAAAGACTAGAGATCTCAATGGATATGAGTGCACACCAGTAGGTATGAGCTTGCCATCGACGAAAGGGGTGAAAAGAAAATCTGGAGTGCTGTTCGGAGTTTTCTGAGAGAAGAGCTTCCTCTTCGTTATGGGGGGAAGGAGACATGGTTCATGAAGGTGACCTGTAAGCAGGCTAGTCGCTCGCTTATATCTCAACTATCTGATAAATCATAACAGCTATTCCCACGGATTATCAGATAATCACTCGAGCCAATTTCGGCTTGACCATGTCGTGTGTGCATCTACGTGTCTCTATCTGTTTTGGCCTAAGGAAAATTCTCAAAGAGTATTACCTCATGTCGAATACATGGGAACGACATATCGTACTTTGCTTCTTTCATTACTCAGACTACTATGAGGTAGTAAGCAACATTACGCGACTAGGCGATCATGATTTCTTGCCATCAAGTAATCTACGTCAGTTGGATAGACAAAAAGCTACACGTGCTTTTACTAACTCTCTTGATCTGACAACGCTGGATGGGTCTCGCTAAGCTACTACATATAGATAAGGTGATTTCTACGCTGCGCTGTTCAAGTTTGTCGCCTGGGCGCCATTGTCTGTAGAAATGGAGGGCTAGATACTGGGTGTGAGCTCAAACTCTTCTTGTACGGCTATTTTGGGATCAGTTTGACTGCACGGTTGCAGTGAGGCTGGGAAGATGAAAATGTAAAGGGTTGTATTTGTACAAGATGCCCACCCCAAAAGGCGTGGCAGATCGGATTTGCAGCCATTGACTTGCAAAGACAAATGTCACGTTGTACAGTTCTTGTTTCTCCCAATCCATACCTACATCCATCCAGCCAACCCGACGTCGTAACACTGAAGCGTTTTTGCGGTTCGAGATGGCCACCTCGACTTCTAAGTCCAACCTTCTATCTGACCATGTCACTCAACATCATCCGATTTCCCAGGTGCAACGGTGAGATGCGTTCTCGTGCAATTGTCGCAGACAATTACTGAGTTACTCTCAGGCCATCGGATGATAGTCCAAGTTACCCAGGAAAGCACCTGGAGCATTGTGGTACACGTTATGGGTCGCCATCGATACAGCACAGTCAGCAACGAACGGGGAATCATTTTCAATTGCATCCACTGCCTTCCAGAGCCGCCACGGAAGGCTCTTCTAATGCTCATAAAACTTTGGGGAGCTGCTCCCAAGTGTCCACTTCTTGCGAACGTCCTTTAGGGCAGGCGGCATTAGAGCTTCCATCCGGTACATCAAGCTCGCGCAATTGGTAAATAACCTCAACACCATCTCGAAATCCGATTATGACACTGAAAATTCAAGGTCAATCTCTCAGAGAAACCTAGTTGAACCTGTCGATCTGACATTGAATGATAATAGTATACGAGCTACCGCCGTAGAAGGTGAGCTTCTAAGATAGGAAGCGATCAAGCTGACATTTGAGTAACAGATGGGCGGTTCCTGAAATAGTAGGCAATTTATCATCAAAACTTCGGCCTTGCGTCATCTGACGCCCTCGGATTCGCAGTATCAATACATTGCTCGCATTTGCAACGGGTCCCAAGAAGGTTAGGTGGCTTTCGATTGCAATTTGTCTCTCGTTCTGATGCAGTTTCAGGCTCGAGACTCAATACCTGTATTTTCTCTTACAGAGGCATCGACTGAACCTCTAGGCCAATTCCAGGAGGACATCGGCAGCCAGCAGCAGGAAGATTATGAACCCGTGCCTATCGAACGGCTGAGGGAGTGTGATGTCTTGATCGCGTAAATCACAACATCATGTCGTCATCAGACAATAACTTATTGATTTAGATTAATGGGGCCCACAGGCGCAGGAAAGAGTTCGGTATGTTTTTGCCGGCAGTTGTATATATTTAGTTCTGACTTGACCTACTGCATCGAGTTCATCGGCAAGGTAATAGATCGGGATGATATTGGTGTAGGGCACGACCTACAATCTTTTACCACCGAAGTGAGGGCTCTTAGGGTTCGTATACCTGAGATGGGCGAGAACATCATTCTAGTTGATACCCCTGGATTTGATGATACACACAAATCTGATTACGAAATTCTCGAGCTCATTGCAAAATGGCTAAAGACAACGTGAGTTATTATTTTACTCCAACAGCATCGCCAAATTAGTTTAAATGTAGTGGTGTGAGAAACATCCGGCTTCATGGTGTGTTATATCTCCATCGGATTACCGATAATCGCATGGCAGGCACTCCTCTCAGAAATCTTGAACTGTTCCAGAAAATCTGTGGTCCTAGGTGGTTTAGCCGTGTTCTCCTCGTGACAACCAAGTGGGATGAGGTAGAGAGCACTGAGACAGGTGAATTACGAGAACAGGAGCTCAGGTCTGACTTTTGGAAGGCTATGATCGACCGAGGCTCGCAGACAATACGTCATTACAATGATCGTGATTCAGCGTGGAGGATTCTCAAGTTGATCCTCGAGGTCTCGGAGGTGTCAGGTCTACCAACTCTGCGAGAGGAAAAAACATCTCCGCAGAAACAAGTAATAAAACTCCAGAAAGAGACGGCTGACAAGGGAAAGACCCTTCCAAAGACTGATGTTGGTTATCAACTCTATTCTCAGATGAATGAATTGGAGAGGAAGAGGAAGGGATTCATTGAGAAGCTCGACAAGCAGATGGCCGGAGCCAATGTAGATCAGGATTACAGACGTATCCTGCAAGATCAGCGTAACCAGTTGCAACAGGAGAGTGACATTGCCGCGGGTGACATAGGGTCATTGAAACTACCAATTGCTCAACGATTCATGAAATCCTTCAAGGCAAAATGGTCCGGTTGATATCTTGCGAAAAATTGGACCATGTCTTGATTTTAATTATCATTTGCCTGATGACGGATGCTCTAGGTAATAATCTATGGAAGGTGTTGGAAATTACAATTTTCGGTTGCAATCAGAGTCAATGGATTTCTCGAAAGCTCTTCCTTGTCTCTTGAAACAGGCGAAAGCTTGAGCGGGTGACTGACGATTTTAGCTTTTGCGAAATGAAAACAGGACTAGGTTTCTTGACTTCTTCTAACCAAGCGATGGACTCGATGAAAGTTTGTTACGAGCGCTTATTTCTGTGCCGTTTCAGCTGGAAGCCTCGAGGCCGCCTCATGGTCTTCATAGTGGTTAATCCACCAGCGGGTAGTTTGTCGAACCCTTCTCTTGTCCTCGGACTTTCATCGTCAAGGTTCTACAAGTTATGACAGCACAAGCCATAAACGCGACGAAAGGTGTTAAGCAGGATGATATCATCATCGCGTATGTTATCGTTCTTTCAATTTCAGAGTTTTGAGGTTTTGACCCATTATATAGGTTCATGGGTCCGACTGGATCTGGAAAAAGTTATGTGAGCGTTTGGAAATTTCAATTTTTGAGAACGAAGGATCATATAAGATGCCAGTTTATCGATCTTCTTACGGGACAATTAGGTCAACGAGCTGGAAATTCTTTAGCGTCTGTGACGAGCAATATCGAGGCCACACGATTGTCTCTCCCCAGTGATCCTGAAAAGAAGATCGTCCTCGTAGATACTCCTGGTTTCGATGACACGACAAGGTCCGATATGGAGATCCTGAGCATGATAAGTCACTGGCTCAAGACGACGTATGCGGCGTTTTTCTTCCTTTTCAGCACACTGAGCTCTGGTTACAGATACGAGCGCGATGTCAAACTAAGTGGTCTTATTTACTTACATCGGATTACCGACAATCGTATGGCCGGCAGTCCCTATAAGAACCTTCGTATGTTCGGAGAATTATGTGGTGATCTTGCCATGAATCAAGTCGTTCTTGTTACCACCATGTGGGAGAGGGTCGTTGGGGCAGTTGGTGAAGCACGGGAGAAAGAGCTCCACACCATCTTCTGGAAAAGTCTCAGGGAAAAAGGTTCCGAAGTTGACTCCCTTAAGAGAGCGAACGATCATGAAGCCTGGGGTATTATCAATAAAGTGATCAATAGGCACTTTCAAAACAAACAAGCTGAGGCGGTCTTGTTACAAGAGGAATTGGTTGACCAAAAAATCAAACTCAACGAGACTCAAGCCGGTAAGGCATTGTATACAGATCTCCAGAGGAAGCTAGCAGAACAGAAAGAATCGATGAAGACTTTACTCGTGCAGGTGCAAAAGTCAAGTGATCCCCATCTTACAAAAGAGTTGCAAAAGGAGTACGATAGAATTGAGAAAGAGTTCGACCGAGCTTTTGACGAAGCACAGTCATTGAAGCGCTCTCTCTGGGAGAGAATATTCTCGACTCTTTTTCCCAAGCCGACTAGATCAGTGAGACCTTGGAATTGTTGGAGTTGACAACCAAGTTTCTGATTCCTTCCTTTTCGTGTCCAGAAAGCGGTCAAACTGGTAGCTCCCCACTCAACATCACGTTGAAATGGAATGAAATTTACTATGTTTATACAATCATATCCAGGAAGTGATGAGGAAGAGCAGCGGGACGAGGATGCGTGTATCCATTTACTTACTCGCAACCCACTAAAATATTTCAACAATATGGCACAGCTTCAATAGTTGCCTTCAAATACCGTGGTGCAAGGACATCATTGTCCGACAAGCAGTAACCGCCTAGCCTTCTTGGGATGTTGATCACCCAATATACCACTCCCTTACAATCATACTGAAACCCCATTCAAACTCGTACTCCTGCTATTGAAGTACGATGAACACGAGTTAAGTATAATGTCAATGAAAGCGTCTGAATACGAAACACGATCATCACCATCATGGACATCAACGTCACGGTCCAAGTTATTCGATTTTCTTCTAGTCTACATGACTATTGGCACCATAGTCAAATATGTACCTACATTACCAATGAACATGATTTCTTTGATAATCTTCGACTGCATGAGCACAAGGTAAAAAAAATGGAGCGTATCAATCAATGTCATCAAACTTGTTATATCAATACATCCGCGAGAAAGTTGTCCTACTCTGAAAGAAACCACTAAGAAGATTAAGAAAAATCGGAGATAACCATCAGCCATGAGTCATGGAGCTATCAACACTGGCATTCTTCCATTGTCATGCTTAGGAATCCTTCAAGTTCTCAAAGAACGAGTGACAGATACCATTCAAAATTCTTAGATTGTATATAGGATACAAGAATTTTGCCGCCTGAGGTCAAACATTTCCAAGTCCAATATTTCCGCTTCCTTATAATTTCAACTTTGAATATTTGATCACCTATAAATGAACGATTAACAAAAACTGGGAGATACGTCCTTTTCTCAAGGACAGGAAAACTCTTGAGAACTGGACTCATCTACAGAGTGTAAGGTGTAACGTAGCGTGTAATTAAGCTAGCAGCCCAGAACTCGACAAGAACAATAAGAGGAAGAAAGGGAATACCAAGACCACATCAATAAAGTGGTTAAAAAAGGATAGAGAGGAAGGTGGGAAGATGAAGACAACAACAACAACAGTAGGAGCTCTGGAGTACCGTTTAACAAGAAATTATCAACAAAATAAAAAATTTAACGTCAATTATGAAAAGCAAACCATTGCTTGCTAATAGTGAGCTAATAGTGAATAATGAATCGATGATGATCAAAAATCTGATAATTGATTGGCTGATGATAGAATATGATCCACAGAACGTGCGAATGATAGAGGGATATGTGGTGGAAGGCGAGAGGACGGAGCCAAGTGAAATCTACTCAGTTAATGGCAACAATATGTATAGAAGGCTAGGAAACAGGACAGGAGGATTCGAAAGAAAAGCAGGACGATGGAGGGCGCACAAGAGTTGATCAGAAAAAAAAAGTAACAGCACTCCTCCCTGACAACTGTCACCGAACTGGGCTGAGGTGTATGGATGGAACAGAGCAGGGTAGACACACGGGCCAAGAATAGAAATCCAAACGCTTGGCATCTGGCTCGTCTAATTCCTCACCCACTGATGTCCAATAAATGACCGCCGCTCCACGTTGTACGTTGCTCCTGACCCAGCTTAAGCACCAGGCTGGGAAGAAACACCGGAACCGAGAGATGAGGAAGGGGTGACTTCCATGGAAGCGGAGATCCAGGGCCAGCTTAAGAATAGCAAATTGGAGATCAATCGATGATAGGTCCAGATATATCGGGCGGGTCCTTTGAATGAGAATCATTTTTAGATTCAGACCGTGATAAACAGTGACAGAGGAGGGAAAGTGAAGTGAAGATACACGCTTTGACTTGTGTGGACTGAAGATTTACAATATGGGAGATGACGATGCGGTGATGTATATCTTTCCAGCGGACACAATGTCAGAGGGCCTACTTCAGCCTTTCTGATGATTGTCGTCGGAGAGCTTGTTGTGGATCATGGGTGAGTGATCATTCCAAGAATCTGGTGTGGGTGTCATCTTTAGGTGGAGGGATATTGGGTCATGCAATTTCAGATTGCATTGTATAGCATAAATCGAAAATGAGACTGTGATATGGCCGGTCGATATGCAGTCATGAGATGAGCGAAAAAAACGTGACCCAGGGCATAGGAGCAGATAAGTTAAGCGTAGACGATAAATGATTCTTGGCAACTGCGGTTTCTATGCGCCTTGGGGCGTAGGCTGCTGGACGGGCGCACTTACGTCTCTTGCCTGTCCTTGGCCATCCTGAAGGAAGTAAGAGACATTATTTTCTAGGGCTTGTGGACAAGAATGACAGAATCAGAACACACCATGCGCTGCTTTTTCATCGGTCTAGGTCGAGCGCTAGCGAAACCAGTTTTAGCGTTCATCTTCTGCGATCTGCTTCCATTTAAGACCCCATTCGTATATGTTGAGTCCGCTGGCGGAGGCACGCCATTAATCCCATCTTCACGCTCGCGTTTCTTCCCTCTCAGCGAATCGGAATTGGTGTCTGTAGGCGCGGAGACTGCAAGCGGTGGCTGTGACTGGAGGTTTAAGGGCGGCACGGTAGATGAGGGCCTTGATATTGATCTGGGAACAGCGGAACTGGGATGTGGTACTGCCGACGAAGGGTGAGGTCTCGGAGTTGCAATCGGCTTAGGTGTTGATGATACGGAAGATGATATCTGGGATGTAACCGAAGCACCCCTGTGTGCCAGAAGAGGTTGAGCGGCTGTCAATGAACTGGAAGCTGCAGCAGTCTGCATTGCCACTGCTGCCTGAGCTTGTTGAGCCTTTGCCAGGCGTTTGAGCTCTTTCTACAAAATTTGAGCGAGAGAATTTGCGAGAAAGGAAAGGAACACACCCGCTTCTTTCGATCCTCTCTTGCTTGGGCCGATTCTACAATCAGAGTGGTGACATTCCACTAGGCAGAGCTTACTAAGAACAAGACAAAAATGGGAAAAACAACACATACACCCTTGAGTCCTTCAAGACTGACAGCAAAGGCATCCTGCTGGGTCCTATGATCAAACTGGAGTATGCGCATGCGCTGTTTCTCCGGAGCAAGGATAGCCTGTGTGAGGTAGTTATCCTTCTTCATTGAGTGCTTGCCTGAGCAAAGGTCATGGCCTGGGAGATGGGACAAGAAAAGAGCAACGGACCTGGAATACCCTTGATGAGAGGTTTGTAGCTGTTTTTCTTCTTTTTCTCTTTTCCGTCGTCGTTGATGTCCGGGTCTAGTGGATCGGTGGAGTCGTGTTCGCGGGCCTTACCCTTATCGATGCGGGTCGGTGCAGGCCGTGGTTGGCCATCATGAGTGTACTGAGTTGCGTAGGGAAGGACATGGGTGTTGTAGGCGGGGAGGAGGCGGAACCGAGCGAGGAGGTCTTGGGTGCTGGTAAGGTGCTGAGGTTGTGGCGACGGGCCTGTGGGGCCATGTATAAGCAGAGGATCACACCAGCGCCACAGACTTACCTGGCGGCGCCAAAAACAGTGCAGGAGGACTCCAAGACCCTGGGTCGGCGTTGCTCATCGCAGTATGATAACAACCAGGGCACTCTACTTGTGTGGTCCTGTTTACTGGATAATTACAGTGTTCTCACAGTATTGATTGACATTACAGGATGACATAACTCACCTGAGTAAATGTTTGCTCCTTCAAGACCAGACTTTGATATGACACAGCCCAAGGTCAGCCAGCTATTTTCACTAAAAATGAGATTTTTAGCTGTACCTCTAGTATATTCATACAGTAAAAGACAAAACTGTTTAAATGTTTTCAACAAGTTTAATAGAATGCAAATATCTCTTGAACTAGTATAGGTATTGACTTCAAATCTTTTTGTTAGAGAGGTCACATGACTTGGTACCCACTCCTAAGATATGATTATGCCAGCTTCTTTAGTTTACACACAATAAGTTACAAGGATTGGGGAAGAGAGGAGAAAATAGAGGTAGATCACAGGAAGGTAGAAGAAATGGTGCCCAAACAGTTCCATAAGTGGTTGAAGGTGTTTGGGAAGGTAGAGTCTGAAAGGATGCTGGTTAGAAAGACATGGAACCATGCAATAGATCTCAACAACAACTTCAAAGCAAGCAAAGCAAAAGTGTATTCTCTTTTTAAAAATGAAAAGGAAGAAATACAGAAATTCGTTGATGAACATCTCAAAAAGGGATATATTAGACCTTTAAAATCACCTCAAATGTCACCAGTATTCATTGTAGGCAAAAAAGATGGTGGAAAATGCATGATTATGGACTATTGTAGACTTAACAAGCAGATAGTGAAGAACAACTACCCATTACCATTAATTACAGATCTAATAGACAGTATGGGTAATAAGAGGGTATTCACCAAGATGGACCTATGATGGGGTTATAATAATGTTAGAATAAAAGAGAGAGATGAGTGGAAGATAGTCTTTACTATACATGTAGGGCCATACAAGCCAGTAGTGATGTTCTTTGGGATGACAAATTCACCTGCCATATTCCAGGGCATGATGAACAAAATCTTAAGGGATATGATCAATGAGGACAAGGTAGTGGCATTTGTGGATAATGTATTAGTAGGAACAGAAACAGAGGAAGGATATGACGAGCTCATGGAAGAAGTGCTGAGATAGTTAGAAGAAAACAACCTCTATGTGAAACCAGAGAAGTGTGCTTGGAAGGTGTGGAAAGTAAATTTCCTGGGAGTAGTAATGGGTCAGGGGAAGATAGAAATAGAGATGGACAAAGTGGCAGAAGTGCTGAACTGGCCTGCACCTAAAGATGTTAGAAAATTCTTGGGTCTTGCCAACTACTATAGGCAATTTGTAAAGGACTTTGCCAAAATAGCATGACCTTTGAATAACCTGACAAGAAAAAACGAGAATTGGAATTGGGGAGCTGAGCAGCAGAAAACTTTCAAATAGTTAAAGATAGTGTCATGCCAGACAATAAATTTTGATAATATAAGTGACATTTGGAACCTAATAATCATAATAAACAGCTCGAGAGAGAAAATCGGCTCCCCAGACCTAACCACTAGAAGTCTGGTCATGTACTTGAGAATGTTATTTGAGTAGCAGAGTAGTGGTTGTGATCACCACTATTAGTACCTCATAATACTTTCTAGATGGTTTCATATCATATCTATAAGACAGACTCCCCCCTAGAAGTGCTCTTAAGGGTGAACTTGACCTTAGAAATATTTTCCTTGATAATGACATCACCCGATAACTAATTCCTGGTTTATAATAGGAACACCATCAGAGGCCATACATCAGTCCTGATTAGCAGTCCAAATATAGAAGAACAAGATGAGGATACACTGAACGTTATTGGGAAGGGATAGGAAGAAGAAGGACTTGAGAGATGTGAACAGAAAGCAGAAGAGAGAGTAGAGGAAGGTTTAGGAGAGGAATCAGGAGAATTGGAAGAAAGGAAGAGTAATATCAACAACAAAGATACGCTCGAGAGTAGTTGGACCAATGTCCAAAGTACCTCTTGAGCACTCTAGAACACTTAGAACAGGCTCAAGGTCAGCCAATGAGATAAAAAAAGTTGGTAGAAAATGGATAGGGAATATGGAGAGTAGCTATTGCATGATTAGATGTGGACTCAACTCATTCTACCTGCTTTTTTGAGTAATCTGGAGGATTTCTTTCTTATCTTGTTTGTTGCATTCTGGGCTTTGTAATACTAATATAATACTCTAGTAGTATGGAGAGGTGCAAGAAGAAGAACCCCTATCTTTGCCCTTCATTGCTCTAGAGCTGAAACTTGACTTGAGTGACTAAGAAGCTCTTTTTCCCTCTTTTTTTTTTATAAAACCCTATAAAACTTCCCTTAAGGGATACCCACTCTAAAGGAGGACTTGGGCATTTGCTTGGACTAGGAGCTAAACTGCTTGCTACGTGTTTTTGGAATAAGTTGCCAACTGTATGGTCAGTTGAGAGCGAGCTTACACGAGGGCAATGTAAGATCTAGGTAGGACTGCTGTATTGATGGCGAGCCAGCCTACTAGACTAGTACCTTGGACAGTAGTGCTATGGTATGAGAGGAACATACACCTTTGAGATCTAACCAGTGAGAGTGCTCTTAAGTGGAAACTAAAAATATTTCTTTTATTCTAGTGTCTAATAACAAGTTTTTACTATCTTGTAAGCCCCTCCCTTTTATATTTGATTACCTCCCCAGTACCTACTCGATTGTACATAATTGTGGAACAACTTGGAGATTTCAATTCTCTGACTCGGTAGTATCCACTTTTGTAAGGATAGTAAAGCACATTTATATTCTTATCTGAAATCTTATTACCCCCTACAAACCAAATCTAAACACATTCAAATTTCCTTTACCATCCCCTATCAATGGTTTTTACAAGTTGACCTCTACTAGTTGTACCCAATCTAGATAAGGAGTTTAGGATGGAGGTTGATGCCTCTAACTTTGCAATGGGAGGTGTAGTGAATGTTGGTAGAGATAACCTCAGCTCACACTCTAAGTCAGAGTTGACAAAGAGAACTTGTTAGAGTTCCTGCTAATTGACTCAGCTACTTATACACAAATATGTGTTTACAAGTATTTGTCTAACTATTTTATCCCATACATCTCTTTTGAGTCATGATGTCCCATGCACATTTAATATTACATAATTATTAGAAAAGAAAAAGAAATAAAACAATCCGCCACCGTAGATCGTTTAGCTCGCCTGCTGTTTTATAACAGGAGGAATACTGTCCATTAAGTGTGAAGATAACAAATAGTGTCATGAACCGCCAAATTCCCCTAAGTCAATATTTATATTTCTTTTCTTTTTCTTTTCTTTTAATTATGTAATAACATCGGATCAGTAAATATGGACAAATAGTTAAACGTGTATAAGTAGTATACAACAAATCAGCGAGGACTCTAACGAGTTCTCTTTGTCAAACTCTGACTTAGAGTGCGAGTGAGGTTAGGGTTACTCAACCACAACTTCAATCATTACACTAGAACTCGTTTACACTCCCAGACACTGATCACCTCGATCCTTGTCTAACTCATTCTCATAATCGCTCTCGGTACGCTGGTCATCGCGACCAACGACCACCTTCCTCATAGCCAGGC
>Ga0153955_100307_pt1 | contig 29178 bp, 38 predicted proteins | sample TSFL039MetaG_FD_104744 | JGI IMG/M metagenome (GOLD analysis project Ga0153955, IMG submission 104744) | Attine ant fungus gardens microbial communities from Florida, USA - TSFL039 MetaG | ecosystem: Host-associated > Fungi > Mycelium > Unclassified | place: USA: Florida, Wekiwa Springs...
ATAGGAGAGACAGATGTGCCCCTCTTAATCAAGAAGAGAGGATACAGAATGAAGAAAGCTTCAAACTCAAATCACGTAGTGAAAGACTAATAATGTAATATCTAACCTCATTAGTATAGAACATCTAGGTTCACATCGTGGCAACTTTCAGGCTGCCCTCTTAGGGTTCTCAGAAGCCGTCTTCCAGTTTGTTGTCGCCAGCTTGAACCTACATTATAATGAGCCACCATTCATTACTTATTAAGGCCATCACATACCTTTGTCTGTGCGAAAGTTCCGGTTCCTCTTCCTTAAGGCGCTGCATTTCAGCTTGCTGTTTTAGAACCACCTGTCATTTTCTCGGGTACTCCTCCGATTATGCAGACGCACCATAAATTTGTTGAATGGTGTCAATTTCTTCTTGTTTGTGCCACCGCTTGATCTCGCTGGAATAGAAATTTTTGTCATAACCTATCCTCATGCAATGTCGTTGGGAAGTGCATAGAGAACGTACTCTTCTTCGCTGGCTTCTCGGAAGAAATTTTAGTGGAGACCATTGTTAATACTGTCAAAATAGTGGTACGAAAGGTTGGGAAGGATAGGAAAAGGATGGTCAACGAAGGACGCGCGTCGTCTTCACCGCGTATATAACTCGGGAAACTATGAGTTGGAGAAAAATCAGCATTAAGAGGTAGGCGAACAATAGGAAGAAGGAAACAAGAGGGCATACATAGAGCGAGGGAAACAGAAGGGAGGAAGCGCTAGAAGAAAAAGGTGCAGTATTTCAATTCAACTAGGCGGAATTTATGGTCATGACAGGGCTTCGGTGGTACTCCGGATACCGCTTTCCCCGCACTCTTTCTTTCCCGATTTATACAAAGCCATGCCGTTGGTTTCCTGCGGATAGCCCAAACTGATGGCCATCACTGTTTCCTCTTGCTTGCATATCTCTCGAAGTGTACGCCCTTCAATAAGAATATTATTGCCTTGTGCAAGCTACTGCCGGTCATAAAACTGAAAGTCTATCTACACGTCATAGGTGTCAGTACTCAAAGCTTGGATATTGGGTGTCCGCCATCAAGGCAATTTATCCGTAGTACGTCAGCCAACCCTGACATCAATAACACGCAACCACAGGTAAAGTAAAAAATCACGAGTCCTGCGGTCCTCGAGGTCCTAGACCATCAGCCGCGAAAGCCAATCTTCACGAATTGTTATTGACCACCATTGAATTCGCCGACGTTATCATTCGTCATGTTTGTCAGGAAACTGTAAACGACTCTATGGTCTCATGTCATCCAGCCTCGAAATTCTACACGTGCTTTCATCGACAACCACTGCTCAACCACTGCTCGCCTTGGAGCTGGCCACGTTTCGAGCACCGGCAATGCCCTCAATTATGCTGTTGCCATTGACAATGCCAGTCGTTGCAATCAAGAAGTTGCGTCCTGATGACAAGCCCGATCAGTATTTCTCAGCTACCTCTTTTCACACTTCACTCGCCTGTATTCTGTCTGGCCACCCAACGCAAGGCAGCAATCTCAGTATAAGTACACCCGCCAAGAAAAAACACGACCGTTGTGGTTGTGGTAGTCTGTCCCACTATCACATTTGAATGAGATGGACCCAAGATCAGGTTCTCTATCGATTCACTTACGGAGGCTGGTTGGCGGCATGCTCGAAGCACCCTCCAAAGGATTGAGAACAACATCTATTGTTTCTCCAGGAATTCCGTCTATGATATCTTCGAATCCTTTCCAACCAAGTATTGGGTGAGCGGGTACTTCGAAAGATGTTTTCACATGACCAGAATCATTCTCGACACCGTACTTGTCCTTTCCTGCTGGGTTGCTGAGGACTCCACCTTTCTGAGCAATGCACTGCACAAGTCGTATACTGATCGGCGCGTAGCCTGAATATACGTAGCTGATATCATTTTCAACTTCTTCCAGAGCCTCGGGACTGTCATCAATCAATAAACGAAGTGACTTTCTCAGGGTGACATATGGATATCTGGATGCATTGACAATCGTGGATATGTTGGGTGGTAAAGGGCTAGGGAGCAGGATAGCTAGGGGCCAAGATGCCAAAGAGAGAAGGAGTGAGAGATATTCATAACCATAAGTCTACAAATTGTTAAATTGGCAATCGAAGAGGATACGTTTCCTACCCGGAGAAACTCTCTCTTGATATTGTCAAGTACCTTGCTTTTAATCCCACCTGCAACAATACTAGCAATACAAAGGAGGCGCAATACTGCGTGCATTTCTGCTCCTTGTGCGATCATCTCCTCAATAGCTGCGATTTGGTTATTGATTTCATAAGACGCAAGAAGATCTGTCCATGTGTATTGTCAACAGACCCAGTTGTATGTTCATTGACGAGGTACTTACTTTGCTGTATCTCTAAGGATTTGTTGAAATGTTCTTTCTGTGTGAATGGAAGGAGTAATTCTGACAATCCTGTATCTTCTCCAATGTCAGTCCAAATTTGACCAACATAATGATCAGAAGCGTACGGAATCGGAGGGCTTGGTGCTCGCTTTGGAGACCGCCAAGCTTTCCTACAAAATCACGAAGTTGTGCAACGGTCTTTGACTGTAGATTGGTCTGGGTTCCACAGTAAGCAGGGGATCTATGGAAGTGAGAAGAACGGAGCTTGATGCCTTGTAATTCTCATCTAATCGATGGGCAACCTTGTTCAATTTCCTCCCTACCCTAGAGAAGTTAAGATCTCTCAGTTCAGCATATAATGGGTCCGTCGCCACAGTAAGATAATGTTTCTTCTTGCTCTCCTTTTTTACAGTGATCGGAGCTGAGGAAGCTGAGGAAGCTTGGGGAATAGATGGTGCATTTGGAGGTGTCAAGAGTGATGTCGGTAATTCCACGTGTGCTGCAGACAATATCAACACATATCATTAAGTCAATTTCGAGCATACAATTTTTGAGTCCAATCAACTCATCGATGAGGCCGTCATAGGTGAGTTGAGTAAGAAAGGGCGTTATCATGTCCACGCGCCGATCCAAGACGATCAATGAATCTATGGTAGGGGAGTTCAGGTCATCATTTGAAGAAAAACCCGTTGGTCTCGAGGAAGATTTTGTCAAGAGACTGGCCAATCGCTAGGTGTGGTAATATCAATGACCACATTTCGAAACAATCACATCGAAACTAACATGAGCAAACTCGCCTTTCCCAATGATACGAGGAAATGGCCCAAATTGGTTTTGGAGCGATATAAGCGCTTGAGCTGAATCAAAAACTGCTGTTTCATCGCCATCCTAGGTTACTGTGATTAATCAAACTACAAGACTATCATCGTAATCCACTCACTACCCATAAATCTTTAAATGTGGTGTCTCGCTCCAAAGAAATGACATCATCGGCCAGAGGGATGAACTGGAGGTTATATACAGAGATAGTCACTTCGCCAAGCACTCCCTCTTCCTCCAGAATGCGTGATACCAATGTTGATAGTCTTGGGACGAGGAGCAGGATATAATTATGTTTCTGAGATTCACTTCCATGCCACTTGATCTGATCTTACGAGAGATGAAACAGTGATAGTCTCAGGAAAAGCATGAACGCGTACCAGATATGATCTTTGCATGTCTGATGGACGGGCGCAAGAGGTAGACAATGTTAGTCGTAGTCGCACTCAATGGACCCGGCTCCAACCAGAACATTTTGTCTACTCCATGGTGCTGGGTTTCGACCAATGAGTGGAGGTCAAGCTCCTAGAACGAGTAACATACTTTAAAGAGTGACACTTCTGTTATAAGACTGAGCGGACCAGCTATCGAAGAATCGAGTACTAAGGTCTTGGCTCCATTGACCTGAATGTATATTAATGAAATTTAGGGATAAATGCAAGGAGCTACCAACAGCATTCAGTGCATCTACTAAAGACTTCTTGGCAATATCTCTGAACACTTCGACATTTAATTGACCAGTTGCATCAGTGTCAGCTCTATGGGTAGACATCATGAAAGTTCTATTAAGAACTATCCACTCTTGATCATCTGTTTGGGTCCTGCCTTATGTAAACACTCCTTTTGCCTGTGCTTTGAGCAGGGGGAAGATCAGTGACTTTGCCTCACCTTGCGATTATCCTTACCCTTGTGCCCTTGTTGATGCTCTGAGGGTGTACCCTACCCTGGCAAGTTCTGAGTTTATTGTATGGGTCTTTTTTTGCATATGTACCTGCCCATGGAGAACAATTGCGAGGACCAAAAGAAAGAGGGAACTAAATGGAATTTGATTATTAAGGAATTGTGAGTAATATCCTGCAGGTGAGTACTGAAATGCTGATAGTAATTGTCAATATATTTCCTGAGGTCTCTTGGAGCTTTCACTTTAAAAACCCAGCTCATCAATCCAATCCATACATACCTTAGCCATTCTTCAAGCCTGCATCTGATAGCTCTACCAGGATTGTTGTATGTTCTAAAATGACTGCTGATATATGTGCATTGTGTTCCTAGATCTACAGAAATCACAAGTGTTATATAGAATAGCGTCTCACACTCTCCCCTTTCCTCTTCGAAGGCATTTTCATATTCGTATCAGGCAGCAAACCAGGAGGGAGCTTGTCTTCATTTTCAAATTTCTCCAGTAGTTCCAAAGCTGCAACATAGCCTTTCCTTTGGATCTCCTCAAATTTGCCGAATGCAAGAGTTCCATACTATTCTCAGATCAGTAAAGCACCTGCATCCCAAGTTCGTCACTGACCTCTTGGATCGGCATTTGGATGTACAGACACCCTTTCGCGACCTTGGCGTCTTCAAGTGTATTAACGCTCGAAACACTGAACCTAATCAAAAACTGAAGATCTTGAAAAGAGATATACCCACTAGGCAAGGCGACTTTGTATTTCTGTAATCGCTGGTACATGCCTGGCAGTAGAAAACGGGTTCCATCTATTGATCAATAACCACCATCCGGAGATGGTATCACCAAAGTTTCGGGGAGAATTGTCGTCGATCTAATATTAGATGCCGCAAAATGAGGAGGTGAACCGAATCCAGGGTAAAACTAGCCTTTACCGATCCAACGTCGCACGCGAACACTGTGTTAGCTCCCATTGAAAACATTGCTTGAACCTGTGGATGGTCGGTAACAATTCAACATAGTTCTTTTCCAAACATACGGGTAAGTTGTCAACTACAGACATAGTGAGCTGCACCACCCCAAACCGTCTGCGTATCAAGTACTTACTATAGCCACCGTCAACGAGAAGTTGACCGTTATCACATAATGGTGGGAGCAAGCCTACAAGAGTCATTGAAGCTCCTGTCATGGTTTGAGTAGAGAAGTAACACTTAGAGGGATGACTCACGGATAAATCGCCATGCGTAGCCTGTTTCGTGTATCTCCATTCGAGATGTTATGATGTTTGTGGTGTTACAAAAATATGGGAGCCACATATCCTCTATATGGAGATCATAGAATGCCTGTCGGGATCTTGAGTGCTGCTCATTTTGTCTCTGACTGAAAAAACCTTGTATAGCGAACGATTAAACTCATGTCCCTAATAAAGTTCATTAGAGCATGTGATATTCGAGCCATCAGCCACTTACTGTTGTGTATGCAACGATTGGATATGTGACGTCTGACAAGATCCGCCAGATATTGCCCATCCTGCCTGCAAACTGTTTGGCTCTTGCCGTGCTGGTAATTAGATCGCCTTCCCTTGCATAGAGTCCGCCGATAAAACCTCCAATACTCGTACCTGAGTGCTCATCAGTAACATAAGCCACTTTTGTGAGACAGTCCAACCTCCAATTTGGTCAATTGGGATACCACTTTCCTCAAGGGCTCGAATGAGACCCTGAAAAACGAATTACATTCATTTTCAAGAAATATGCGTAGATACCCACTAGATGTGCAATGCCTCTTGCGCCCCCGCCACCCAACACTAGACCGATAGATTTTCCACAGATCCTTCGAGCCAACCTCGCGAAATCATTCATATGGGGAAGCCGTTGAGGTCGGACGATGGTTGCCGTACCGGTGTATCTCTGAATTCCATTCTGGACCCTCTCTTTCAGGTTTTTGAGCGCTACAACTGCATCGGGATCTTTTGGTACGGATGATTTTTGAATTGGGGCAACATCCTGTGCAGATAGGGTCAAGTGTTCTTAGATGCAATCTAGGTTGCCTACCGGAAGCTCTATATGGATATGTCGATGCACCCAAGGTCGAGTCTACGTACGCATATTCGGTCATGACTGACAGATAACAAGATTGTAGCAGACCTTGAGCCATTCTCGGGTGGAACCAGGGAGTACGGACCGATCGGCGTGAAGAAGGACCAGCTCCTTCCGTGCAGTTGTCTTCATTGAAAGGAGAAGGCGCTCATACTCCCCAACAGATGGATCGTCCCCAAGGCCAACAACCATAACACAGTCAGCCTGCGGCTAATCATAAGCTCCAGAGCAATAACAATCGTACAGATGCTACAGACCTGTCGGATACACATTTTTGTCCAAGAGCTGTTGACGGGGGAGTCTGCTACATATAGAACTATCCTAAAGCGCTGTTCTTGGTCTGCAAGCCATCCGGCAGACTGCGTATGCTGTTTATAAATTTACTTGACGGGCGCTCGTGTGACATTTACCTTCAATTTTCCAATTCGAGTGAAAGCATGTCGACCAAGCTGATTGGAAATGACGGCTTGGTTTAGATGTGCAGTAGAAGCACCGATTCTTTCCAGAGCCGCTTGTAGTTTTTGTGAGAAGGAGTCGATCGGGACATTCCGTGAGACAGGTAGAACAGCGACCGTCTTTAAATTAGAATTATTGGCGCCGAACTCAGAGGGATTACTTCGACCTTGTGCAGTGTAGGATGTGTCTACCTCCATGCGCACTCGAGATGCAATCATACGTAGGATCCTAACAAGGCTGTCAGTTTGTTGATCCAAGAAGTTAAAAATGCCTCAACTGAGCTGTCGTTTGAGGATTCCTGATCGTGAAGACACGATTCAATAATGAATAGGTAATTTCAAAATTACGAAGATCACCTAGCAGATATCGCGTTGAAAAGTGTCTGAGGCATGCGAATAAGCTCTGTATCTCTGATGGCATGAACAGTTGTACTTCTTGAACAACTGGTAATCACATCTAGCTCTCCAACAGTATCCCCTTGGCCGTATTCACCGACGATGTGCACACCTTCCCTTTCAGATTCTCTGATTGCACGAAGCCGTCCATTTATGACGATATAGAAGCTATCGCTAACGTCATTAGGTCTCCATAGGACCTGTCCCGCATTTACTTGCATCCAATCCAAGGATGCATCAATGTGTAACACTGATAAGGATGTAAAGTGATCGGTTTATGAATCAGAATACAGTACTTACCCAATGGCGAAAGCAGAGAGATTAGTCGTTTGGAAAGGGTTAGGAGAACTATTGGGCGTTTCTCGAGAAGCCTTTCCAGGGCATGACTTGAGAGGAAACCAACAAAAGTGTCAGTTTTTGCCTTGATATCAACGTAAGATGTCGTGTTGCAAAGAGAAGCTGATCAGAGAGAGTAAAACCGGGGATCTAAATTTTATTTTGTCTAATTCACCTAGATATCCCGCGATGCCACCAGGTTTCACAGTGAAGAGTAGCTTTGACTTCGACTTCTCTTCATGTGTTTGTGCAGACTCAACCTCGGTACTCAGGCGATTGGGTTGTTCCGAACCGTTTTCCTTCTTTGGTGCCGGCAATAATATGTCTAGGAATCCTTCAATAACGTAGAAGAGACCTATGTATCCGTATCAACCCATATTTCATGTCAAATCAAGAGAGAATTCACCAGCGTTGGCCTCCCCGGCCCTCGCTAAGATGGAACCTGCCTTGTAATGCAGGATCTCAACTTCATTGTCTAGACCTTTCATATGATCCCCGTTAGACATCACCGAGGAAGCACCTGTCATACTCGACTCATCATCCCCAACATCAAGAAGCGACAAAGATGAGAAGGGTGAGTCGAAGCTTGAGGCGGTGGATGACCAATGCGTATCCAGTGGTGGTACATGTGACGAACCATCTGCAGAGTCACTTTCACTTGAGGGTGATTGTAGAAGCCCGATAGATTTGGCAATGCACGACATGACTTCGTCACGGAGATCAAATTCTGCTGGAGAACTCTTGTTGTCTATATGAATTCGAAAACCCTTCCTATCTTCAGAAAGGTTGGGTAAGTGGGGCGCATTGAGGACGCAATAGGCACGACTTAGAGGATGAGACTCTTCGGCGGCTTGCGCTAGGGGAACCAAAAGGTCCCCTGCCTGGGCCATGTGCGGATATGTATTGACTGGTGGAGATACCTTTCTGCTTTCATGGCCTTTCACAGGTATGGGGTTGTCGGATATCTTTCCGAGCGAGGCAGTGGAAGACTCTTTGAATGCGGATACAGCCGCTGCACTAGATGTTGAAGAACATGAAAAGTAGTCCGAACCAGGTGCTGAAGGTTCTGAAGTGGCACCGTCAAATCGCTGACGCAAATATTGCAAACCGCCACCCTCATAAAAGGTATTTGAAAGAGGGTGGTAAGCGATGTCATTGATAGCTTTCTCTGTTCGTAGCACCTCACTCGTCAGCCCGAGATACTTGTGTGCAGCACTGAATGTCACACGAGAGAACCTGGTGAGGATCACTAACCCGTGATATCAGAATGACCTCTGTCACTGGTAAGATAGCTTCAAATTACCTTGGACAATGTGTCCAGTCGCTTTAGGATATTTTTTTGTCAGCCTTTTAAATGCCTCTGCCGGTATTACAGCGAGAGTACTATCCTCCGTAGCTCTGGCTATGACTCCTCCATGCGCCTGGATTGGTTGAGGGGGTTTTGGTCGGGACGTAGACGAGCTACCAGCGCCATTGCTTCCTTCAAATGCAGGAGATAACAAAGAGGCCGGAAGAGTGGATCCCGTACCGTGAACAGTAGAGGAAGCGGACGAAATTGATGGTCGTCTTCCATATTCTTTCCCCTTCGCAGAGTTCTCGTCAAGTGATAGAGAAGAGATATCAGAATTGACGCGTCGCAGAGTACGTAGAGGCGGATGTTCAGCAGTCACGGTAGGAGGAGCTTCATCTGAATGATCTTCTTGCCAGCTGATTTGGACATCTTCGGTGAATAAACTTAGGATCGTAAAAAGGCTCGACAATGTTCCGCCGCTTCCAACCTCATTGAGGAGTTGGTACCCATTCATGTCTTCGTCATCCCACGGACTCTCATCAGAGATCCCAGTTTGAGCAAAAACCTGTACCATTCCATCGATCACACAATAGAAACTCTTGTCTTGATATAGAGACATGCTATCTCCCGCGATGAGACGTCTTGTCTGAAGATGGCGTGCGAGTTCATGGAATACCTTGGGAGTTCGTCAGCTTCGCGTATGCCAGCAGTAGCTCTATGACATACAGGCTTCTCGAGCTGTATGTGATTGGGTCACTAAATGGGTCTCAGATCCAGGATGTCACTCACAAAACCAAAAACCCGGACGGCCTGCAAAAAATCATCAAGGTAGTTATGGAATGTAGGTGGAGGATCAGCTATAGAACAAGAACAAAGGATTGAGCCTTCACACCATACAACGTGAAAGAGAATGATTCGACTCACCAGTGTTCACATCCGGGTGCAGTTCATTTACGTCTGGCTTCACCAACGGAGGCTCTTTCAATTGCGTATAATCATTCAGATACCGAAACCGGATGAAATAGTTCAGTGCAATAGCCGATAGGGCAAAGATGGCGACAAAATTCCAAAAATCTAGCTAGAGCAGGAGCAAAACAATAGAATCAACATAAACCTAAGAAGTACATTATACTCAGGACCCACGGTAAGCGTCATGGAGTAAGATAAAATCGCATAAACGAATCGAGGTATCGTGATTGTAACGAACGCAGCGAATGACTTGATCCATGACAAAAGCCATACTATACTCGAGAGCATGAGGAATCGGGACAAGGTAAACGAGCAATAATAACAAGTACTCACGAATGACCCAAAAGCAGGCAGAGATTAGAGAGACCAGAGGATGTTGGCTCATAGAATCTGACAATACTTCAGTCTCCATGACCAAACAATTGGAGCAAAGTATGCGTGTATGCCGTAATCTATATCGACTGAGTCATCTGAACCAGGCAACATTCATGGATCTGCATGTGGTCTTATTTTGGATCCATTCAGAGTTTCTGAGTAAACTCCTACGGTCGTATTGGCCAGCTTTGTCATGGACACTGTAGGAATGGCAAACCCACGACAATGTTGTTCTGAGAATTTTCAGGCTAGAATTATTTCATTACTTTGACTAAGACATGCATGGATGTCATATTTTACTTATTTGGCATGTGTAATATTTAAGACTACTCGATAGCATGATGTACTCTTCACACGGCGGATATTTTCTAACTATGTCGCTGAGAGATCTTCATAGAGTTCTGTACGGCATAATCTGTGTTCTGGTCGTGCTTTTCTGAAGAGGCAAAGGCATTTTCTGGGACTGATGACGAATATGCGCAAATGCTTGAAGAGCAAGAAGCTAAAGCTTTGCAGGACACAGCTCAGGGTGCTGGACTGTGTCAGCCTGGAAAACGCAAGGACAAGTATATGCCTTGGATCTGCCGCTCAAGCGGAGCATCCTTATGTTAATTTTATTGAAAGTATTGTTTGCGAATGTACTATGGTGCCCCATTCTGGCAAGAATGCAACGATGGTAACATGATTGTTTTTCTCTTAGCAGCATCAACATTTACACGCACATCTGACAGCAACCTTTTCCCACTGTAGCATTGTTTCGTTCTGCCCTTTAAATTTTTTTGATCGGCTTATTATTTTTTGTTTTCTTCGTAGGGGACTCCATTACATCTAATCCACGGGATCTGCCTTCACACCACCCAGAGAGCCTCCATAGCTCCCCGAACCAGTCAAAGACGCCGAGAACACACTCTCCCACCTTGAACACAAATCCTGTCATTGACCATTATATTCTACCGTAGATGTTTCTTTTCCTGATTCTACCTAGACTGCTATGATACTAATCATTCTACAGCCGGATCTTCGAATCTTTCTACGTCAAAATATTGTTCTTTTGATTCAACTTCTGTTCTGTTCAAGGGACTCTAAACGGACGGACACGATATTGTTGGAGAGTAAATGAGTACATTACAAAAACAATCTGAGACGTGAACGAGGACAGACTTAATTTGATATTCTAGCACGTACTTCGCTCTAATTGTATACTTCCAATTCATCATCGTGAATGGTTGTATATCTGTAAATAGAATCTCGTCGGGGAGCTTAGACTCGTAGGACCTAGACCCGGCATCAGGGGTTATATCAATAGAAATAACGAGAAGGAGAAAATGTAGATGAAGTAACCTGATCCTGTTCTTTCAACATGCCGCAATAATTATTACACAATCGAATCCTCTGGTAATTCTGAAACCGGGATAATGAAATTTGTATAGTCATTATCAACACCCAAAACACGTGGATCAATCCAACATTTGAACCACGGAAATTAACTCAATGCTGGATTTCAGAATGAATGTTCTGTCGAGTCGTTCCCAACTGCAGAGGTGCTCGAAGAACCAGACGAAACTGTTGAGAGGATTTTGTCGATGTAATTGGCACCACTCCTGTAGCTCTAGTTGATTGCTGCCATCGAAAGTGACACACAACCACATACCATTTCTGATGAGTGAGAACATCACACCCAATCTCCTTCTCCTTCCTTTGAATGAGATTGACATATGCTAGCATGCCTTCATCTTTGTAGCGAGCAGCAAGTTCGGCTGTCATTCGACGTTAATTCTGAGTAGCTGTGCAACTGAAACGAGGGAATGACCTGTCATGACGGCATTGCTATGAAGGCCCGCAAGGGAAATCAGTTGTAAGACGAAACTGAGATAATAACATTTAGGACGCGGAACTTATTTTCAATTGAATTACATACCCTTCTTTTGCAAGCTCCCAAATGAACTTCTTCAGGTCGGTTTCTAAATACTTTGATAAGCTTATTGCTCCCTTTTAATGCAAGAAAGTCACCAGAAAACCCGTGTTTTGACCAATTGAAGCTAGGGCTCAGATTATAAACAAACCACCTGATGTTCTATAATCAATTTGTCACTCAAAGGATGACTAAAGTGCTACGGACTTTCCAGGGAATTTTTCGCGAATCTTCCTAGCGAAATAACGAGCTTGAGCAAGATCGGGTGACTTGGTTTCCAGCCACAGGAGGTCTGCATAGGGAGCAAACGTCATAGTGCGCTTGATTGCAGCCTGCATTCATCTCAGTTTTTTTCTTAATCACACCTCGTACATATGTAGCTACCTCAATGCCACCAGTGTAATGGTAATACCCCTCCCGTGTCCTAGGAACTGTAAGAAATATTAATAGAGCCAAAAACAACCTCAATGATGACTCACGATCACAATCCCAGAATACTGGTTCACCAACGATGTCTGCCGCAATATCCCGAGCTTCGGCAATGGACTTCCCATCAGCAGCAGCGAAGTAAGCTTTGAGTGTAGTGGGCTTGTCTTGAATACTATCCTTATTTTCGATTGCTTTCTGGACGGCTTTACGCAATTAATACGTCTCAGAATTTCGTCTATCTTCAAGGGACAACACAGACTAACCTTGGCTGAAAGTGCAGATTGGATGATCCTGCATCCAATCCTGCTCAAGTCTGTCAACTTCAGCGCCAGTTGCGCCTCTCGCCTCGGCATCGGCTAGCGCCTGTGCCAAGGAAACACAGCCCCTTCGAGTTGTACCCAGTATAAACTCATGGTCCACGACATCGACATTGGAGGATAGAAGTTTACCAGATTCTGAATCTGTGCGAGCGATCAGGAGCATGGTGGACTTGAGTAAATCAAGCTGGAAGCGTGAGGCGATTAAGCGTGAAACGTGCGTTGAGGTTGGAACAAGGACCTTCCCTCCAAGATGACCGCACTAGAAAGATATTCTCGTTAATTGATTTGTAACGAATCTCACCTTACTCACTTTCTTGCCACCATGTAACTGATCCTCTAAGTGAATACCAGCTGCGCCCTCGTATTACAACTCAGCGCGATGGAGTTCCACTTTGAAAATTCTGCTCACGGATTCAGCGAAGATCTTAACAAGCTTGAGCACAGTGGAGAGACCGCCGTGTCTATGAATACTTTCATTAGATATAAACAAAGTTAAGTCATACAAACGCTAACCCAGTATCGCCATCGGCGATAATAGGCCTCAAGTAATCAATATACTCCATTTTTGCACGTTCTTCAGTGGTCACAGACATGCGTTCATCATAGTGTTTCTTGTCATGCAGTAGCTGAGAACGAAAAATTCTGTGGACTTGGTTAGGTACGGTCGTGTAAGGGTAGTCACTGAGAAATATGAGTTATCGTTAATTCAAATGAAAGGCCAAAATATACCCAAGGTCAGGACCAATTTCGTTGTTCCCGGTCGTCAACACACTTGAACAGGCCCACCCAGAGACATACACAACCTCCTGGTGCTTGGCCATTTGCGTCATCTGCACCGGATCTATCGCACCCATGGTGTGTACTGGCCTTCTCTCATCCGCGGCCTTGCTCAACAAATTATAGAGCTTATTTGCAAGTAGAGTTCCAGGCAGTGGTAACACTGGGAATGATCCTTGCTTCGAGGCAACTGCAGACGGCGCATATGGTCTTTTGATAGAGTTGAAACGAGGTTGCACGAAAAAGTCGGCCATTTCCTTGGTTCGTAGCTCTAGTTGTGCATCTTCCTCCAAGAGGGATGGTTGGGATAGCGGCAGAGACGAGATAGTAAGTGTTTCGCTATTGCTGGACGAGGACACCATACGAGGGTACGCAGACCTGGCGACCATAGTAACATAGTACTTTAGGCCCGACTTGGCACACAGTATCATAGATAAAACCTCGAGCTGTGGAACTGGCAGGATATGAGGTAAAGACCCCAGCCGACGGATCCACCCAGTTGATTTGTGATTGCCGGTGGCCCGGACAATACCTCTTTGATTTATTGTTTTTTACTACATAACGGACTGCCGCGTTTTGCACCCAGAAACTGGCCCCAAGATGCTTTTTATTTTACGGAACGTAAGTGTCTATGATAAACTACTTAATGAGTCAGAAAGCATAATCTGCAGAAACGAATGCTGGAAATCTATTTCAAAGCAAATGACGAGTCTTATTTCGTAACAAGAAACTGTCAGTTCCTGGGAAGAAATTGGACGGAATATGGGATTCTGCCTCATGAAGGCACTTGAATGTCCGTTAACCATCGGACTCTGGCTCGTAACGCCCGTAGTGGTCGGTGTACGTCGAGACATGCTGATTGGCACTGAAGACTGCAAAAACCTTGATTCTGTTTTTCTGAAGTCAAGGAAGCAAAGGCTTTATTCTACGATAATTACAGATCGAATAAACAAAGTTGGTTCGCTGATATCGGATATACCAGGGTCGATGTGAAGCACAACAATATCTTCTCCCCCGAGTTTATGGAGTTGGGTCCGAACATCGGGCGCACGTGTGGCTACATCTCTCGCAAAGAATGTCATTTAGATCGTAGTCGTTGGAGCGTAAGAAATAATTTGCTTGTACAACCCAATGTTGATATATGACCTCTGAGATCAGGAGGCATCCGGATCATTGATGTCTTGGCGGGCAACCTAATCAACATCACGGAATCATTGTTTCCCTCCACAGAGGGATCTTAAGATAGCAAAAACTGTCGTGCTCTGTTCGTAATTCGATACCCCACAGGGTGATAGATTTACGTCGAACAACTTCTGTGATTCACAAGGGACTTGGGTGTTCGCGTGACCTTTGTTCTGGATGTGGTGAAGCGGAGCAAGAGCAACCAGAGTGAGTCAGAGCAGAGGTGGAGTTGCAGTGGGACGTCATTGAGGGGGGAAGAGAGGAAGAGAGGAAGATAACGGTCAAATAGGGTTTCATGGCTAGGGGTATGTTATCAAACACGGGAATTTGTCAGATCCTAGGAGCAGGGCAGTGAGCGGATCAGGACCCTGTCAGTCGCACGGCCCTGTCTTCTTCCCCCTTACTTATACGTCCTCAATGTCTTCTCCATGCCCACAAACATGGCCCTTCGCGCCACCAAAGCAATTCTGCTCCATACAGTCCTTGCTACTCTTTCCAGCGAGCTTACCACCTTGGACGAAATCATCGTCCACAGGTCCAACTGCCTCCCAACAGAGCTCCTACTCATTGTTCGGGCCCATCTGCTCTCGGTCCTGACTACCCATCTCTTCCTCGACTCGACACACGCGTTGTCCAAGTATGAGAAAGACTTGCAACGCCTCCTTTGTCCCGATTGCATCTCCTACAATTGTGACATTTTCGGACCTGATATCTGGCAATGGCAACAGTTTTCTGGACCCTGCCATTGCGCTCAACTGCCCCGCGACAAGCCGTTGAAGCTATTCATAAACCCCCAACAGTTTGCAAGCCCTCGTCACTGGCTGGAGCACCATCTGTCACTCCAGGTCGCCCGCCTATCTCCCGTTCCATCGCAAACCCGCTTTGTTTGGGATGTGGTAAACGAAGTCCTCCATCGACATCACTGCGAACTTGTTAAGGAGGACCTGGATGATTTCATCCCAACTCCGGGATCACTTGCTTCTTCGAGTAGTACCAATGCCCACTACTACCGCAGGGCAATTGGCTTTTATGAAATTATGAAACCACGTTCCCCGCCCACTGTACGTATTCGTCCCCTCAACTCTTCCCTTCGTTCTCTCGAGAACAAGGGCATAGGCGAAGTGGGCGAAGTGGGAGATAGATTCCGAGGAGACATCATTCTCTGTCGAGCCTCCCAGGATCTTGGCCTTTCCATAGAACTTACAGACGTATTCAGTTCACCGAGAGAACCTCCTGCGTCACTCCCCGCCTTGGCCTCGCCCAGGACTGATTCTTCTGATATCCCTGTGCACAGATCCGCTTGCCTTCTTTCCTTCTATACTTCTCCTGTGCTCCATGGGGTCCTCAAAACATATTCATTTATATCTATTGTCCTCGGAGCTTTCATAACAATGCCAATGACGATTGCCACCCTCGCAGTCCTTGTCGTCTGTTTCTATTCACGGTCAATCGCTCTTCGTGTTGGTACATGACAAGCGTGTTGAACATATTCTTCTCGAAGAGAACTGGGATCAGAAGAAAGCTATGAATAAGTCTGCTGGACCAGCAGACATGAATGTGTCTCTTATCGTACGATAATGACTCTCAAGATGCCCGCAGGTGAAGTCACGCTCATGAACGCGTTCTTGATGTCATGTCCATTGTCAAAAAATGATCGTGCATCACTACAATACTCCATCACGCCAGGATCAGGTTTATAGCCTTGATACGACCACGACGGCACCCGATGTCATATTCCTTGATCCTCTGTCATCGAACCTGTTCTGCCTCTCTCAAAATACTCACAATCATCTCTCCTTACATCGAGTAAAATAATCGTAGCTCGCATATCACTGCATTTTGATGGTCATAGAGGTGATGTTGATCGTGGATTCGTATATCGAGTTTCACACTCTGAGCAACTTCGACAATCCCTGACCATCAGATTCTTTTGATCTCCGCTTTTTTGCGACGATACGACTCCGAGAGCTCCTCGGTTGCGGTCGCCGTCCTCGACACCTATGATGCCCATCCTCATTTACATATTGGTGGATGAGCACTGTGCCACTGCCAGGCTCTGCATTCCTTGAAGTAGGTGCACCAGCATCTGTAAGAAAACATTCATACTTGCCATTGATGCCAAGTCGGCACTCAAGATGCGGTACATCTAGTCGGCCGCACAGGAGCTTCGTTGGCCTTGAGTGTTGATGATGCACTGTTGCCCAGTCGTGACATTCATAGGGTGTCAATACTCTTGAACAAGTGGCAGAAATGGATGCACACGTATCTCATCTCGAAACCCTGGTGGTGTACATTTCGATGCATCTATTCTAGTTCGGTGGGGTGTTATAGCTACATCTTCGAATCCTGATGAAACCGATGTTTTACCGCAATCACAAGCTTGTCCAGGATTGCCCGACGAATCGGTCCACTCAGTATGCCTGTATGATACAATAGAAATTCTGGAAAAGTGCTTGTTCTAGTGTGTGACATGGATCTATGATCTTTTTCACAATGATGTGACGATGTATGGACTCCATTGGGTGGTACTATGCCATGCTTCAAGCACTTATCTGTAGTTCGATGAAAGTATTTCTCGACGACAGCAAGGATGCCTCCCAAATTTGTCTATTGCTCCTACTAAGAATCACCACCATCGATTGATCGCTGATTGATTAGGACTATTCTTGTGAGGAACTCTCTCATACTTTCATGATAGGGGTAGAGATGCTCACGCAGATGCTTCTGTCTGTTTCTAATCGGCATCGAGGGATCAGCTGCCTCCCAGACCATTTCCCATTCCTTGCATAGTTTTTTTGCTAAAGTTCTACAGAAAACTTGGTAAAGTTAAACCGTTGTCCAGCCATCGCAGATTACTACCTGGTATAAACGGCCCTTGAGGGAGATCCATGAACACACTTATCGCTCCACAGTCTATAATAAGAAATTATGTGATAGGACATAGAGAAAAGTATACACGACGCATTTTGTTATACTTGGGACCAGGAAGGTGTCTCAGTCTCTTCTTTTCTTCTTCTGAGGTTATTCCATGAAGGTGACTTCATCAGCAAAATTGACATCCTACTCGGTCATCTTCTAGCCCCGAGTAAACTTCGAGGGGGTGGGAGAGGGGGGAGGATCGATCTTTGAGATCTTGGGACATTAGAAACTAGTGCATATCTAAAGAGTGCTGTGCAGCACCAGTACTTAATTAAAGCTGTGGGGTTTTACAGTGTTTCATCCTCATAGCTATGGGTATTTTGATCGCAAAATCTTGCGGGCTATGGAGTATTTCCGTGTATGGCTGGTAGTTTAGTTTCGGAATTTTTTTTGAGATCGGTCCGGACACCCTTGATGGTTCGGCAATATTTCGGTGGCCTGTCCCGATTGAAACGTAATGGGACAGCTCCTAAGTAACTTTGGGTCAAATACAGTACTTCCTGTCATAATCTAGAGAACAGTCAGTTAATATGTTTTCTTCCGCAACAGTCAGTTTAACTCGTCGGGTCAGTGCCTAATCAAATGTTTCTGAAGCAACTGGGAATCCAAACGTATCAGCTAGTCTTGGTTAAGGTCACATCATAAGTTTGAGTTCAATTGCTTAGAGCAAATGGGGACTCATACGTCCGTATGTGACCCAGTTCTGATTCACTTACCTGACTCAACCGTTAGCCAAAAGGACTGAATTCATTTTGATATTATCAATTTAGGATCAGATCTTGGCAGGTGGTACTGGATCCCTGCACTAAAGACTGCGTTACGCATGCTGTATAATGATGCTGTTTTTGTAATTTCTCAACAATTTTCTGCCTAGTCTTCCTCGGTGAAGAGACGGATCATAACAGACCAGCTATACAGGCCCAATCTTCAGCGATCCCATTCCAGAGAACAAAGCCCAAATGGAAAAGCTAATAGGACTTTGGACAAGGTCCCTGGCTCTCGTGCTAGGACATTGATTAAGGGCCCTCATCACATGGTATTTGTCACATCATCAAACCACCCTGCGACTTCATAGTAACCAACGTGAAGATTCATTCAGTCATGTGGGGATAAGTGATTGAATCATGAGAAGAGAGGTAAGTGGGTAACCATCGAGTACTGAAGGTAGTGGAAGTATTGACCGGCATTCTTCATGCGGCCTGTCTTGGCGTTGCCGTTATTTCTTCTCATCATATATTGTATTCAAGACATTGCCACTGAATTTTAATGTTACGCAACAAGTGTCCCGTTTGTAGTTCAAGACATCATTGCCTAGTATGGCAACTAATTAGTGTGATGACTTGTACATGTACTTGCGTTAAATACCATTTTAGGCCTAAGTTGTTGTTTTGCTAATTGCCTTTCCGGGAAATCGATAATTCCAGGGCGTCGATCTTCTCGACGAATAGCTGGAGCACGAGCCATCTGCACTACAACCACCGTTGCTCGAACCTATACTCAGGCACCGCATAAGTACATGATAGGCTAGTTTCCCGGTGCGTAGTCTCGGTTTTTCAGACTCAAGAGTACTGCTCCACTGCTTGTGGAGATCTGTGCATAACATTTCAACTCGATTATTTTTCCTCGGAGGTTGAACCAGACTGCATATGCTGAATGTCTATGATAGCTCAACTTCAGCCTGTGTGTGAAGACTAATACATACTGAGTAGTAGATGAGCTATTTTGAGTAAGAAGCTGCCAACGTGGCGCGACGATAACGGAAACGATGTGAGCGAGATTTCTCAAACACTGGCCAAAAGAGAACAATTAAACAATTGGTGCATAGCCTAGTTCTGGAAATGGGACATTTGGATTTGGATGGATCAAATATATGCATTGCCATATGGAGGCTATGACATAACTTCTGGAATAAAGTGTAATATTCAAAAGAGCCGGATCAAAAACCCGGGTAGTAGTACAATTATTTTCACCCGAGCTAGAAATTTTGCAAGGCACCGAGGCCTCAAGAGATAGGTTTAATCTAGGATAAGAAATGGGATGGGATCAGATAATAGTATCGCACCAATCTCAGTGTACGACATGCTGATGGAAACTGAGTAGGAGTAAAGCATCTTCGACCTTGATGCCAGAATATTGGGTAGCCGAAGACTTTTCTGGCTGTGCGTAAAAAGTAGAGTTATCAATAGGAATGGTAGTGGTGACCGTGTCTGCGGCGGCAACTGGTGATGGAGAAGGTGAGTCACCAGGAGATGGTGTCAGAACTTCATTATAATCTTCATCACTACCGATGTCAGAAGCTGCAGGATGCATGTCATACTCATTGCAGGCAGTATGAGAGTCGATAGATCCATCAAACAATGGCGAAGATGAAGTGGATGACCCGAGGGAAGGTGTGCCTGAGCGTGACACTGCTGCCGAAAAAGAACTATGATGGTAATCTTCATCATCACCACTTCCCGACTTTTTCGCTCTTTTCCGTGCAGTTTGGCGCAAATTTCGGAACCAATTAGTTACTTTGCCGACATCCCTAGATTGGGGGATCAATGTAGGCGACGGATAACGGAATCAGGTAACCAACTTACATGCCGATCTCTTGTGCGAGAGCAGAACGCTCTTCGATTGTGGGTGTGGACGTTTTTCTGAACAACTCTTTGAGTGCATCGAGTTGATATGGGACTGGCCGCGAGCGACGTGGCCGCGAAAACGATATGGACATGCTACCATATGGGGTTGTACTCCGGCGAGGAGTTCTCCGAGGAGACATGTCGCCATCCATGGTAGAAGGACTAGGTGATCGCTGTTGATTTTGATGCACAAGAGAAGGCGAGTCTACAGGAGGAAGAGGTAATGAAGGATGTTGTGTCGGAGGTGGCAAAGTAGAGTACTGTCGCATATCACGGGAATAGTCGGGGGGAGGTTTTGATGAAATTGATATTTCATTATCTTCATCCCTTTTGATTTTCTGGGCCAGATTATGCTGATTCTGAAACCAATTTGACACACTCTGGTATCGCCTGATCAATCCGTCAAAATTACTCTAGCTGATAATAGATGCTAATATTACCCACATTCCTATGCGCTGAGCGAGAGCCTCCATCTCTTCAGTAGAGGGGAAGGGATTGATGTTGTATAGTCTCTGTAACTGGTCTACCTGGTCTGAGGAAGGCCGCAATCGCATATAACGAGCAACATTACTCTCAGACATATGATGTGGATGTTCAAAAGGAGGAAAGTCCGCAGTAATGGCAGGAGAAGCACGGCTGTAAGGGAGGTGATAATTTTCATCTGGGTACTCCTCGAATGCCGGTCGATGCGGAGGATATGATGTAGGTTGATAATGTACTGGGACGGAGTTAGTGGGCTGGGATGCTCCAGCTAGGGCAACACCTTTGGAGCGTTTCTTGGTCGATGCCCGTTTGTTCTGGAACCAGGCATTGACCGTCTTAGTCTCCCTGTCATGATGAGTCCGAGTGTTGGACATGAGGATTGAATACTTACATTCCAAGGCGCTCGGCGAGAATAGAGCGAGCCTCAAGGGAGGGATGCTCGTCATGGACGAAGAGCTGGTTGAGGGCGACAAGCTGGGCAGGGGAGTGACGGTGTCTTGGTTTCTTCTGAGGCTTAGAGTCGAGGTCGGGGAGGGAGGCAGGATGTTGGTTCATAAGAGGCGACAAGTTGGAAGATTGTTGGAAGATTGAGAATCAAATGTATTACAAAGGCGCAGACAGGGCAATACATATAAGACTGCATAATGAATGCAGACACTTTTAGAAAGTCAGTCCGATAGGTATAACAACGACATTCCCACGGACCACTGCTCCATCGCATGTAAAATCTGATCGATCCGGTGTCTGATCATTCTGCAGACCGAAAAACAACTCCTCTCTGCGCTGTGCAGCTCTCGGCGAGAGCAGATCTACCGTGCTGCTAGGTCTCAGGATTTCACAAATTCACACAGCCATCCTCGGCTTTTCTCTCTTGCCCGGCGTCCGCAGTCGCCGACCAACGCACTGTCCATTCTACGATATCCAAGTCATGTGATCTATGAACTGTGTTCACTCTCCGAGACTACCTCATGATCAATATTTCGTATCCACGCTCCAATAGAACCCCTGCTTGACGTATCAGCAAAGGTATGTCTAGCTATAGCAGCAACACTCACAGGAACCCTTCGTGCCGTAGGAACAGCGCTCGCTTTGTACCCTTGCTCCAGAACCGGATGGCATATGATAGTGTTGCAATAGTTGCAGCATGTCCTGCCGGATAGACCTCCTCAGCTATTTTCGCTCAGCCAATCAGAGCCGCGCTATACCTCGAATAAAACATCCGCCAAAGTATATCCTATCCAGATTGTACTTTGATGCATTCATGTATCTACAATCGATTATCAGATTCAGCCCTCCAGTAATGTGTCTCGTTACTCACGCAATCTGTCCAATGTTATTCGATACTGCGTAGAGTAGACTCTTGCTGATGTCTTCTGGAGCAAACGTCTTCTTCTCACTGCCTCTTTTAAACACTTTGCCGACAGTGCTAGCAATCATCGTCGATTTCAGACCAAGTTTGTTGTAGTCCTGACCATAAATATCCCCGACAAGCATATCGACCCTCGAGTTGTCTCCTCGCTCTGACAATGCTAACATCTCTGTCCACACTCAACAGGTCAGTTTTTGAGTGACAAACTGGCCAAGAGAGGGTCATACCATCGAAACTCTTCGCCGGAGTCAACAGACTTAATAAACCCCACAGCGTCCCTCCTCCCAATGACGTACCACTCACACGCTCGAAATTTCCCCCCACGTCCACTTTGATTATCGACACGCCTGAGCCGATGTTAACCAATAGACAAGGTAGTTGGGGCGTCAGGTTCGATTCAAATGTAACACTATACTTGGGGGGGTCCGGGCTTGGTCGTTCAAAGTTACCATTTGGAGGCTGCAGTTGCGGGTGGACTACAGTTTGGATGAGCTCGTCTGAGAAGTAATACGCTTCATCTGGAATAAGCGTTATGAACTTGAGTCCTTCAATCAAACACTCCATTTCATCTTCCCGCCTCACTTCTACTTGTAGCTGTTCCTTGAACAGCCGGTCAAACTTGAGTGCACCTCCTCCCGTCGTCATGATCTTCACTCCTCTTCGCATTTCCTCGATTGACACTGCATTAACTTGCGCTGAGCGTTCGATCAATTCCTGAATGAACTCCACACACGCATCTATGTTGTCCGTCTCGAATCGCTCAAAATTCAACGATCCGCCTGGAAAATGCTGTGCTGTCCGTCGCAGTGCCGCGTCAAGACCGGAAAATCCATTTCCCGACGGATTCTGGCCATCAAGGACAAGGGGTGTTAGGGCTCCGTTGAGTCGTGTGGATGTCGAGGGAGTGGAGGTAGAGGGGGCGCTATTCGGGTTCTCGTCGGAAGGAGACCATGATCTGGGTGTCGAGATATCGTTTCCTGTACCCAATCCTCGTGTGGCAGTTATTGAAGGAGATGAAGGAGGTTCTGATGATCGTGTAAAGTAGACAACTTTGGCTAAAGAACCACCGACCTGTGTGATTTCATTTTTCTCAAGTTGATTGATCAATAAATAATGAAGAGGACTCACGTCGACAGCAATATGAGAGACAGGCTCAATGTAGTTAGGCAGGTATATTCCTCTGCTGTCGCGTGTCTACAGAATTCTGTGACGTCTGTGGGTTGAATATCGCTATGGGGTTGCTCACCTCGGGAGACTCTTCTGATAAAATCACAGCACCTCTAGTATCGACATGAATGACTTTTGCTGAAGGCAGATACGATGTGGACGACATCGGTCAAAGCAAGGACGAACAAAAAAGTGATCCGGCGATAAATCGTGGTTATCTTAGTACATAATATTATTAACTCGCACCAGTAGCTGTAACAACAACCACCCGAGTTCTTCTCGGCTCTTCCCTTAACCGAATAGAGAATCTTTCTGTTTGGAGATTATCGGTTGCTACATCGGATATATTTGTACACGAGCTCTAACCGCCGACAGCTGCGAGAACAAGACTACAGACCTCCTGCTTCTCCGCGCGGACACCGAGCTCTAACGTAACACCCTCCCCTCTGGAATATGTCATACGACACCGCACAAGCACTTTTCCACCACCGCCAACCACCAGACCTGAGAGCTGTAGTGTGTGGACTGACGTTGATGAAGGTGTTTCAGTACCACCAAGGGCTTCCATATTCAATACTTCAATTATAGAATCGCAAGCAGCTGCAACGCGGAGGAATAAGTACGTCGTCATGATCTTATCTATGGCCTGCCGTACCTTTGAGGTTGTCCATAGCAGATAGAGCGAAGGTTTCAGTTGCGTTTGGGCCAGATCGTAGTCGGTCCCATTCTGCACCGAATGTAGCATAGCTAGGGATAATGTAATCCCCACCAGCGGTCAATTCCACCTCCTCCAATTGGTATTCGTCCTCATAACCCTCTTCCTCTGGTTCACCAGTGGAGGGATCAAGCTCCTTGCTAATAAACTTGAGTGTACACTGGAACGGAGCCAGTGCATATTGTTCAGGATCATTACGCGTAAATGATACATAGACAATGTTGGGCGAGGTCGCTGTCGTAAGCGAAGGTAAGGGGATAATGAAGTCCTCCGTCAGAGGAGAATTTTCTGATGTCGGTTGCATGATGACGGAAACTTGCTCCAGTACGGTATCCGGCATTGTGTTTGACACATTGAACTGAAAAAAGGGATTAGCTGACGTCAAGTACAAAAAAAAAACAGATACCTGAAATACGATATGTCCTTTGAAAATGTGTTTTACGCAAGTCACTTGATATTCAGTCTCGCTTTCAGTTAGCTGAACCGCCTTGGCGCTACTGTTGAGAACAGGTCCATATTCCGCAAATTCTGGAACCTCTGCAAGTTGTCGTATATAAGCGGATTGTTGTTCTGCTGTGGAAGGCGCGACAGGTGCCTCTTGGACTTTTTTAGGAGCGGGAACGCCAACCGTATCGAGCATGCTCGGACCTGATTTTCACCGTCAACTCAGGACTAGCACATGGACTAACACATGCAGTTCATCAATATAACACTTACGAGCGGCTTCTTGTGCAGCCTGGGCTCGGCTAATTTTGGGTACAGTGGATACATCGAAATGTCGGGCAGCCGCATCAGGGTCTTTGACGTATGCAACGAGTTTAGTCTCCAAATTCATGAGCGAGAACACGGATTCTATGATAAATATTTATAAATAACACGGATCTCGTTAACACGCGCGCCCGTCTCACCTGATTTCACGTAGACATCAGCAAGTTCTGTCTTTCGGATAACCTTCAGATACATAGCAGCACGGTCGCGAACTTCATCATCCACATCATCAAGGCACCTTGTAGAACCACCATTGAGTAAAGCACGCTCCTGAATGATCAATGACAACAATGACAAGGAATAACTGACCTACTCAACAGAACATGTATACTCCTCTGCAGACTAACATCTGACGTATCGACACCAAACTTGGCCAGGCTTGTGACTGCAGCAGCTCGAACAGTGGCATTCTCTAAAACAACTCGGTTGTAGATGAAACGGATATACTTTGCAGGTTGCGGTGATTTGGGCCCTTCAACGCCCAAGAGATGAAGAATGCGAACAGACAACTTGGTGAATTCGCAATCTTCAATGAATTCACAGAGATGTGACAAAGCTTGTTCTTTACATTCGGAAATGAACTTGATCATATCGAACACGGCTTCAACAACGGCACGTTTGAAGTCATAACCACCCTCATCACGGAGAACCCCAGAGAGGAACCCTAGCATAGACACGTGTTTTGCAGGGAACTTCAGACAAAGGGACCGAATGGCATCCACGATAATAACCTTGAACTCGTCGCTGATCTCAGCCATGAAACCAGTGATCTGTTTAATGAGTCGATCGACCGAGGCTTCATTCCCAGTCTGTATCAGAATTCAGTTCATATCAGGTTGAAACAGCTTCAACTTACCTTCAGGAGAGTGGTGATAGCATAAGTGGCGACACTGCGGTTGGGATCTGCAATTAGGTTTTCGAGGTCGACATTGCAAGTTGCCACACTACTGGGATGAGCCAAAGCAAGTGTGGCGAGAGTACGAGTTGCAGCAAATTTGAGCACAGGTTTAGGTGAAGAGAGGAACAGTTGTAATACTATGAAGATATGAGCAATACTTAGTCAAAAAGACATCGGATCCCTCACCCGCAATGGCCTTTGTGAGTTGCTGAGGATTAACGTTCCTCATCTCACAGATAGCCCGAGAAGCCTCAAAGTTGACCATATCACTCTTATGACGTAACCATCCCTCGAGAAGATCAAGCATTTGTCTCTGGACACTGAGCAATGAATGTTCATTTGATATCGATCGTGCTATCGAAAGAAAATGGACATACTTTGGGTCCTCCTCCATAACCTTAGCCGCATAACGAATCAACATACACAGTGCCATTGGGTTCTTCAGAGTTGTGCCTCCACCATTCTTACCTCCGCCAAGCTGTTGAATCATCTTAGTGACTGCCATCCTATCTTGCTGTCTGATTTGGTACAACAGTCCAAGCCCCTGGTACTGCATGATATAACTCGTCGATTGAATTGTCTGCGGTCCATTTTGTTGACTGCTTCCACCGAATCCAAGATACCCACCACCCCCACTAGACCCAAAGAAATTACTTGACTGTTTAGCATTGACAGCCTCCTGTGCTTCATTCACCCAGCGTTTAACAACATCCTTGGCATTAGGGTAAAGATGATAGGCCGAGACGAGGGCAGCCGTGGAGATGGAAGGATTGCGATCGACAATGGCAGCTTTGAAAAATCGTTCAACACCTTGCGCCATTGAAGGCTTTTTGGCCGCATTAACCCAGTGCCCTGACAAGGCATCGAAGGAAGAAGGAAGACTTACATCGATGATTCGGCATAATGCCCTAATGGCATTCGGTCGGTAAATGACTTCTGAATTTGGTTGCATATCCTTCATGATACTGCTAGTAACCATAATGACATCCTCTGCGGTAGTAGCGAGTTCTTTGATAGCGAGATATACTGCCTGCCTGAGTGCACTCTGCAATTATTTACTACTCAGGAAGGAACCATATATTCAAGATTATCCTACACTCACATCCTTGTGCTGGAACAGCTTTGTAGTACCAAAGAACAGTGTTGTCGCCTCTTGTATACCAAAGGTCTCACCAACATAAAGCAGATAAACGATCCGTGTTAACAGGGCCCTGCATTTCCGTGGACTGATTGGAGAATCATTGAAAACACGAGCCTCTTGGATAATTGTAGTTTTGTTGTTATAATATGAGCTCAAACCGCTCTCATCCTCCTTTTTGGAGGCAAAAGACAGGGCTAAAGAAGTCATGGCAAGGAAACTAGAATCGTCTACGAAGATTTGTTTACAGCATGTTTGGTTTGGTCATGTCGGTGTCAATAATTGCTTCAATCTATTCAATGACTGATACTCTGCATCTGGGCTAGTAAACTACTCTGCGGGGGAAAGTACCAGAAGTCATACTCGTACAAGGAGGTGCATGAGCCAAAAATATTTTCAGCCTACATTTCAGGAACATACCCATGCAGAGAAATCCAACCAGACGCGACGCCCTCTCCCATCCCGCTCGCCTTTGACTGAAGGAGGCCAAAGTGGAGGAGAGGAGGACAATAAATGCAATGGGAAATACGAGAAAGGATCAGCAAAGCGAAGACGCCTCGGAAGGAATGTGTATGGGGAGAGGGGCAGTAGAAGAAGTAAGAAATGGGTAACGGAAAGAAACAAAATTTCCGAATCGATAGGGTACGGGCGCACAATGAAATTATGTTCGACAGCAAGGATAAAGGAAATGAGGCAACCACTCGCATCTCACCAAAATAAAATCGGCGAGCAGTGAGGGGTCTGAAAAGAAATAGCGTCCGTATAAAGAACATGAAGCCAGATAGAGCCATGCCAATGTGTCGGATATAATTGTTGCCCGTCATATTCATATTCAGAACGGGGATGATATTGTGAAGCTGGGGAGACGTGGACGGGATGGAACCAATTACGCAATCTTGAACTGGGCTGACTACTGGGTGTGCCCCATCCAATAATTCTTCCTCCCCCGATGCCTTCCTCCCATGCAACTCCTATGCGTTGGGAAACCGACATTCCATTGATCAACAATACCGAGCGAAAAACTGCACCTGCCCCCCACCCCCCACTCGCTCGGCCACCTGGGATGCGCATACCGAATAGAGGCGCCAAAAAGTCTTCATTTTACCGTTTACCAAAGTTCGGCATCACGACCGCGAGCAACGCGCTGCTGACCTACTGCGCCCGGAGCCTGTTGAGCCTGGCGGGTGTGCGAACGAAGCCTGCAGATTCATAAGCGTACCGGAAGAGAGCAACTACAGCTTACTTACATGCGGTCACTGGCACGATGTTCGTCCTCCTCTTGCACGACCTTCCTGCGACCAGCAGGTGCTTTGGAGCCGCCGCTCGCACCAGCGTCCTCTTGGGTGTTGCGTTGAACACTCCAATCAAAGACGTAATCATACTGATAACCTTCACGAACAAAAAGATCACGGAAAAGCTTGCGGAGATAGGAATAATCAGGCTTATCATCGAAACGGAGAGCGCGAGTATAATTCAAGAAGATGCCGAACTCGTTGGGGAAGCCACGACAAAGGAGGTCAGTTGGAGTAGTCATCTTCTTTTCCATTATACGGTCATATTTTTGCTTCTTGGTTGCAGCCTTGAGACCTTGCCATGGAAGAGCACCACGGAGGAAGTACATGAGGACGTAAGCAAGGGATTCAAGATCATCGCGACGGGCTTGTTCTACACCAAGGTGGGTGTTGATGGAAGTATAGCGGGCGGTACCCGTGAGATTCTTATTCTCTCGGTACGGAATATGGAGGTGAGTCCTCGTATCACGGTATTTCTTAGCCAAACCAAAGTCAATCACATTGACCTGATTGCCACGCTTTCCAATGCCCATTAGGAAGTTGTCTGGCTTGATATCACGGTGGATAAAATTGCGCGAATGAATATATTCAATGCGAGAAATCTAAAAACGAAGTGAGAGAAACAAGAGACAGACGCGACTGATGTAGCATACCAGTTGATCAGCGAGGAGGAGAACGGTCTTGAGACTGAATTTGCGGTTGCAAAAATTGAAAAGATCCTCGAGAGAGGGACCGAGCAGATCGAGAACCATGGCGTTGTAGTCACATTCCGTACCATACCAGCGAACAAAGGGAACACCGACACCACCGGCAAGGGTCTTGTAGACTTTGGACTCGTACTCGAGCTGGGGATGCTTGGCTTTAACTGATTCAAGTTTGATCGCGACCTCTTCACCAGATATGATGTTTATACCAAGGTAGATATCACCTGAGAAGTAGAGAGCATCAGTCGCAGAGCTCCAAAATGGAGAGCGTATCAGACTGACCGAAGGAGCCTGAACCGATCTTCTTTCCGAGTCTGTACTTGCCCCCCACCCGAAGGTCAAGTCTGTGTGTGGAGGTATCTGTCATGCTCGATTGAAATTTACAGCTGCAGAGAGAACGCGACGTGAGTACAGAAAAGAGTGATAGAGGGGAGAGAAGAGGAGGAAAAGGAGGAAAAGGAGGAAAAGGAG